>Ga0268262_10000776_pt1 | contig 41496 bp, 36 predicted proteins | sample TergutNc150P3_FD_190354 | JGI IMG/M metagenome (GOLD analysis project Ga0268262, IMG submission 190354) | Nasutitermes corniger P3 segment gut microbial community from laboratory colony in Florida, USA - Nc150 P3 (SPAdes) (version 2) | ecosystem: Host-associated > Arthropoda: Insects >...
TATTCTATCTTATAGTGATTTAAGTTCTATTCATGTAACATATTCAAGATGGTAATAATGACTAAAATATATAAATATAATATTTAAAAACATGGAAATAGCAAAACCAGCGCCTAACAGGTCGGTAAACGCTTCAACCTCACCTATTTACATTATATCACTAAAAAGGGCAGTTTTGTCAAGCATTTTCGACAAAAAAAACAAAATTTTTTGATGATTTTTGCGAAAATTATATTGTTGACTCACTGTTGTATCAGGCTTTTTAGGTCATAAAAAAATTAAGTTTCTGAATCCCCCTGCCGAAAAAATGATATAATGATAAATAACATAATATTATCACAAAGTCAAGCGGCGGATATCCTTTCAATAAGCGAACCCGCATTAAACGCCTTGGCGTACAGCGGTCAAATTCCGCACATAAAAATATTAAACACCCTGGGTGGAACGCCAAATCTATGTTTTAATTCAGCGGAAATAATAAATTGGTTTAATGTCGGACCAAAAATAAGAAACGATAATATAAATCAAATTACGTGTATCAAAAAAAAGCTGCATAAGCGGCATCCGGCGACGTTCTTAATGTTAAAAAACTATGACAAGCAATTTGTAACGGCAAGAAAATCGAAAGGCTATAACCTTACAAAAGTACCAAATAAAAAATTAGGATTTATATACTATGTCCGGTATATCGATAAAGGAAAACTTGTGCCGACTAGGTGGTCAACGCATACAAATAATTTAGAAGCGGCAACGAAATTTGCCATAGAAAAAAGAAACATATTATTGTCCGAATACGGCCGGAATAGAGAAGGGAAAAAACCGCCGAACAGACTTTACTCAATATTAAGGAATTACTACGCTAAAGGCTCCCAATATCAAACATACGACAGCCGCCGAGGTCGAACGCTTGGCGATGATACACGCAAAATATATCACAATGTTATCCAACAGCATTTTATTCCGTTTCTTAAAAAAAGAAGGATACAAACTATTGAGGAAATCGACACGCCGTTAATGGTAAACTATCAGGATTATCTCATGGATAAAGGGCTTAAACCGCAGTCAGTAAACCATTACGTCAGTTTTGTCAGCCATATTCTTGATTACCTGGTACATAGAGATTATATAAAAACAAACCCATGCGGCGGAGTAACCCCATTACGCATAAAACAAGAATCATATAAAATCCGGAATTGTTATAACGTAAAGGAAATGCGAGGCATATTTAATAAGCGGTGGGATAAAGACGATGAATTATATTACCTGTTGTGCCTGGTAATTTATTCAACCGGAATGAGAAACAGCGAAATTGACCGGATAAAAGTAAATGACATCGTAAGAATAAGCCGAAAATGGTTTATCAATATACAAAAAAGTAAAAGCAGGTTCGGAGTCAGAATGGTACCTTTGCATAATTTTGTCTATGGAAAGCTCATGCGTTATATAAAAAAGCTCGGTAAAACGCCGGAAGATTTATTGTTTTGCCAATCAAACGGTAAGATTCTCCCCCGGCAAAGATACACCAACGCCAACATAGCGCTCGGCAAATTAACAAAACGTGATAAAGCGCAACTGAAAAAAGAGAACATAACTTTTTATTCCGGAAGGCACTTCTGGAAAACAATGATGAACGCCGGCGACCTTGGCGAAGTTGAGGAATACTTCATGGGGCATAAAGTAAGCAACAATGTGGCGAAGCGGTATAATCACAAGGACAAACAAGGGCAGGGCAAGATAGCCCAAAAAGCGCAAGCCGTGTTCAAAATACTAGATAATAAATTATTTATTAATCATTAAATTATCTTGCGCTTCTACTCCCCGCCCACATCCCCAGCCCGAACATCACCGGAACCGCTATCAGCGTAAAAGTCCGCCATAATTTTGAGCTTCTTTCGTATTTCGCGGATAACGACGACTGCATCCTGTAAATTTCTGACATCCTGTTCAGTTGCTCCCACAAGTCCAGCAGTAAGGTCTCTCGCTCTTGAATTATGCTCTCGTAATTGTCGATTAAGTCCGCGCTCTCGTTCAAGCTCGCTTTCAAGTCTTCCAATAGTTGTTGCTGCAGCTTTTCGCTCTTCAGCGTATCTTCGATTAAGCTCTCCAACAGATCCATGTCCCTGTCTATATCGGAAAAATCCTGCGCCGGCAGCGATGACAAGCAGGCAAAAAACAAACCCAATAATAAAATATTTGATTTTTTCATTCACTTTTCACCCCTGTTTTTAGCGTCCAATTCCGCTACGCTTTCATTAAAATATTTTCCCCTTGCGGCATTATTAGCTACGTCAATACCCATGTAACTGGTAACAAGCCCAACTACAGCCGTAAGGAATAGCCCTGCGGGAAAGGTTGTCGCTTTTTCAAACGCATGAAGCACCAATATCGCCATAAACATAACTATTATGCAAATCATGCCAAAAACGAAAGCAAACCCTTTGCTTATCTTTTTCATGCTACCCTCAATTCAAAATGAGGCTTGTCTACTTGCGGAAAGTCTCCGCCCCATACAAAACCGGTCCGCTTCATAGCGTCCACTATGCGCGTATCCTGATTGTTCCAATCGGGAACCCATATTTTTTTTGTTGAGTCTTTTGGATCAACAGTTTCTATCAATGGCACTATGTCTACAGCCAAACCGTCAAGATGATTGCTTTTTAGTGTCCATGTAATTTTCTGTTTATCGGGCGATCTTACCCCCGCTTTTTTACAAGCCCATTCAAGGTCGGTTTGCGGTATCTCTCCTAACCTGCCTTGTAAGGCGTACAAACACTGTTCTAATAGTGTCCTTCGGGCTTGACTAATAAAATATGGTACATTCTTACTTTCCATCTCTGTTAAAGCCAAAGACAATTTGCCAGCCGCCCTAACATCGAGCGAATTTAACGCTTCAGATTTTGTCACGATTTCCTCCTTTAATGAATCTCGTTATCTATCCATTTTACAGTTTCCCAAAATTCAGGGGTTAATTGTTCTTCGTTCTTTTTCTTTTTATTAATAAAATCATTCAGCAGACTTCTGTAAATGGATATACCTCCTTTGCCAAGCCCCATTATTACTTCAACCATCCTTGGCCTTAAATTACCATTTCCCCCTAAGTTGGCGTTCTGTAATCCTGAATTAATAACCTCAACGAACGGCGCTCCTACGTCGGACCATACCACGCTTACGCCCGCCTTTATCGCTGCTTCTTTGATATACCCGTAATGAACATCCAGGCGTTTTTTTATTTCACATAATTCTTTTTTTAAATCGCCTAATAAACCGTCCTGTTGGATATCCTTCTCGCTGTCGCCGTCTTTCATTTCCACTTCCACAGCGCCCGCTTTTATTTTCTTAACCTTACATAATAATTTTTGAACGCCTTTCAACTTCAACACCGCGTTAATAATAAAGCCGATTATGAATCCCAGTACCGCGGTATTATAAATATGGTGTTCTAATAGCCACGTCCATAACAAATCCCAATCCTGCATTTTAATCCCTCCCTTTAATTCCGTTATTCTTCAGTTACAGTCGCGTAACTGATACCGGGTAAATAGATGTGAAGGTATTATTTCTTTGATTTTGATAAAACCTAAAACCCTCATTTGTCCCCCATGAAGGTATAGGCGAAGTATTTGTTGTCCGCGCCCACACACTTCTAAAAAGAATTGTTAGGCGCCGTTAGCAGCATATTAAATATACCATACAAACTATTATTTGTAAAGCACCCAAAAAATAAATTAAGGAGAATTTATGGTATACGGATATATCCGCGTAAGCACTGACTGTCCGTTATTGGCGGCGTGTAGATTAATAATCACCCTTTATATCTGGCGGAGTTGAAGGGGATACAATAAGGAATATTGAAGGAGAAGCAGACCTAAAAGGTAGACCCGAAACAGCAATGGGTTACTATAGTAATACGAAAGGAGCGTTCTATACGAAACCAGTAGGATTGTCTGCTACCTATGAGCGTACATCAACTTATGGCTATAGTGTCGCTAATTTCGGTTTTTCAGCGTCTAATGTAGTTCCAACAGGCGAGGAAAACTCTCCTAGAACCCTCTCCGTGAGATACTGGAGACGTGTTGCCTAAGCAACCCTGCGCCAATAACGGACGGATAGGGTTATAGGCGCGACATCGGGGCCGGTGGAGACAGCACGGCCAATATCAAATCCAAACCCACCGGGATGACTCTCATTGCTTGATGAGCTGGCGAACGATCTCCTATACACATCTCCCAGCGCAGAAAAAACACCTGAAGCATTGATGACCTGAATAGGATTATAGGAACCGTCGTATGTGGCGATTTGTCCTGTTACTGGTGTAATCCGCCCCAGCTGAACACCGCCACTTACAAAGGGTGGTCTGTTTCCGCCTTCATACGAGGGGAACGTTCCGCCCAACGAAAGCACCTCACTTACGACCAGCCCGGCATATTCGCCGTCCTCGATAACGTGCCCAATCTCAAAATCATCGTCAAGCCAGCCCTGCAAAAATCTGCGTTCTACAATATCGCCTAACAGGTTTTTATCCCACAACACAGGGTTTAACTGCCCTTCGGCTGCCGTGATAGCGGCCTTTGCTTTATAAAGCTCAAAGCCTGTGCCCGGTAAGTGCCAGAGAACGTATGTGTTGGCGTTGTAATTAGCGTTCGGCGTATAGCTAATAAACGGCAGAATCTCGTTTGAAGGAACAAGGCTCTCTATTTGCGCCCATTGCGCCGGATCAAGAACAGGTGTTGCAGCAACTGTGTTTGCTGCCGTACACTTAAATACTCCCTTATATCCCTGCCTTACCTCAAATATAAATTTCCATTGCTCCGGGTTAAATACCGTGTTATTCGCCGCTGTAATCGCCGAAAGCGCTTTATATATTTTCCAATGCCCGGCATCTATTAAAACTTTTACATAAGCGTTGGCGGAGTAAGCAGCATTAACAGCGTAATCAACCTGTGCCGGCACGTAATTTTGCGGCCAATAATTTACGGCAAGATCATTGATCGCGAATACAGAAGTTTGGGCGAATAAACGGTAAGGGATATGCTCGTCCACGGCCAAGGAAAGTTCCAGAGTCCATTGCTCCGGGTTAAAGACGGCGTTGTTTGCCGCTGTAATCGCCGCAGACGCGCGGTATATACCCCAACCGCCGTTAAGCGGATTAACAACAAAAGCGTTAGCGGCATACGCTATACCGCTGGCGTATCTGTCATACGGTAAGGGCAGCGCCCCTAGTCTGTATCCGTCAGCCCTGCCAGACCAGTTTTCCCATTGTCCGGGTAAGCCTTTCTCTTGAGGTGTGAGATCGTTTAGCTTTTGCTCGTAAGTTGACCCTACCGGATATTCTCTTTCAAAAATAGCTGTCACTATCGCTTCAATATTTATTTTTCCCTTGCCGTTTGGCTGTGATCTCACAAATTCGGGCGGATCATTTTCATTAGCGCCGATTATATAACCGCCTTTATCCGCTGTAAACGGCAGTAATTCTGTAGTACCCTGATCCGTCCATTCAAATACAGGCGGATCTGTGTCCTGTGTATTTGTTAATATCCATAGATGCCCGTCAAATAAATTTCTTATTTTTGTCCCGTTCCAAATCTGTAGAGCGTCATCGATTGATGGTATTTGTAATAACGCTTGATCCGTTAAATCGTCTTGCGCGGGTTCGGCGGCCCCAAAATCAACAGCGCTTAAGTATCCGCCGCGCCCTATCCACGCGTTAAAATCGTCACGTAAGGCTTGATCCGTCTCACGCAAAGCATTATCTGTTTCATCTCTCAATTCAGCTTCGTCTTTTAACCCGTCTTCAATGGCGGTTTGTAATAACTCATCCGCTTTCTGTCTTGTGTTCGCCTCGTCCTTTATGGCGGCTTTTAATTCCTCATCCGCGCTTTCTATTTTTTTCGTTATGTCACGAAAAAGAGCTTTAATATCTTCAGTCTCTTCAGATGATAACAGCCTCATTATGTCTTTTAAGGATTCATCTAAAGACTGCAGTTTTTCCTCATCCTTCTTAACCGCATCGGAAATATCTATTAGCCCTATAGCTATCTCCTCAATTTTATCCAGTTCATCTTGTAAGCCTTCAATGTCGAGCGGATTAAGCGCTTTCAGGGCGGGATCTTTCCATGTGCTTTTCCCGTCCCCTATTTTAATCCGCCTGTTTCTGTCCTTCAAAATCTCGACACCAAGCATCCCTTCCAGCAAAATCGGGTTGACTCTTTCCCATTCCGCTGTTTCTCCAATTAAAGTCTGTGTGATCGTTTTCATTTTCCCCTCTCCTTAATGTTTATTTTTACGGCCCGTAAGAGCCTGTAAATACAGATTAAATTCTCCGTCCCCGTCGCCAACACCGGCGACACGGCCCAGTTCCTTCGCGCCCGATACGGGCAGGCCGAAATAAAGACCCGCGGCTTCCGCCATATTTTCGGCCGCTTTTTCATAGCGCTGTCTGCGCTTGTCCGGATCGTCTTCCCGGAAGGCGCCGGCGGCGTTGCCGATACCGCCAAAGGCCTTTTCTATCGCCGGCAATACGCTTTGCTGCCCGGTATACTTTGTTTTTCCGGTAATAAGGTGTTCAGCCAACTTGGTGAATCCGTCGCCGATAATCGGCACAGCGTCGGTAAACTGCGTAAACGAATAAAAAAGAATCTTCATCGCTTTCTTTTTCTCGTCATCATCGTCATCATCGAATCCTTCCGTAAGCATACCCATGCAAATACCGGCAAGCACGTATCCCGTAACCATTCCGACGATTGTCCCGACCTGTTTTTCTTTCACGGCAAGCGGCAAGTCGTAACGGACGTTCTGCCAAATGACGTTAAGCGCCGTCTGAAATTGCAATAAAATTTGCCACGCTTCCGTCTTCCCTTTAAATAAAGGAGCGATATCCGTTATGCGGCTCGACGGCTGCATCCGGCGCACAGCGTCGTCGGCCCGGGCCACGGCCTCGGCGTCCTGCCGCTCCTCGCTCATCACTTCAGATAACGCGCGGTTTACCTTGCTTTCCTGCGTAGGCAGCACGTCCGCGTATTCCTTGCCCTGGTATTTCTTCAGTAATTCCTGATATTTCGTTTCAGTTTCCTTCGCGACGTTCGCGAGCTCGCTTCGGTATTTGGCGAGCCATCCGGGAGCTACGCAAATCCAGTCCACCCATTCAAGCCCCTTCATTCCGACGGCGTTAAACTTGTCTATTTTCGCTTGAGTAACATTTTCGTTATTTTCTCTCGCTTCCCGGATAAGCTTCACCATCGGGTCAAAATCTCGGTTTTTCATGTAAATAGATTTTTCCCTTATAAAGTCGTTTATCTTTCCGGCGCCTCCCGCTACTTCCACGCAAGCCGCCAAGTACTGTGCCGGCGGAATTTCCTGCAAATACGGCCAGGGAGATGTCGCAAGCTGTTTAAGAATACCTGACGTTTTCCACGCGAGGTACGCCGTCGCCGTTTTCCCCCGCAGCATCCTGACAATTTTATTTACATCCGACCGGTTAGCGGTTTTCATTAAAGCGTCGGGGTTGGCGAATTCAGCGATGGTGTCCTCGACACGGTTTACGGCCGCCTGCCCCCATCTGTCCCGTAACGCTTGTTTTACTTCTCCCGCGTGGTACCCCTTAAACACGGCGTTAAGCCTCTGTACCAAAGGACCGTAAGCAAGCAGGTGTTCCGTAGCCGATACGCTTTTCGCCCATGTTTTGTAAAGTCCCAGTTCTATGGGCCTTTGTCCGCTAGGCTTTATTTTCTCGCGTTCTTTCGTAAAACCTCGGTCTACCCATTTATCTCCTACGCCCGTCGTTCCAAGTAAATCCTCAATAACACGGTTTTCGTTTTCTTCGCCCGTAACTTCCAACCGGTTCATCGGCACGTACTTGTCAACCCGCCACATGGGCTTGTTGAACATATCGATACAGGCACGGTTGAGCCTTTCCCCGTTACGGTCGTAATCCTCGCCGATGGCATCATACAATTTCAAAAACTTTTTATTTTCTTCTTTGGCGAAAAACTCCCGGGCGTAACTCATTACGGCCATCATTTTCCCGTGAGCGGTAATAGTAAACCCTTCCAGCGCCTTATCGCTCGTGCTCGAATGGTTGCGTTCCCTGGCATTGGAAAGGTTGCCGTACATAATCGCCTGTCGGGTTTGCTCGTTTTCATATCCACGCATCATGTACAAGAGATCGTCTACGGTTACTTTTCCGCCGTGCCTGTACAAATCGATATCGCTGTTTCCAAGCTCGTTTTCAAGCCCTGTTATCTCTACTTCCCTGTAAAGCTCGTCCAAGGTTATATGGTTTTTCTCCATCACCGTATCAACTAACAGCCGCCTCGCCGCCGTCTGCCTTTGTTCCTCGTTATAGGCGTCGTTTTCCCCCCAGTAAAGAAGGTTCGTGAATATGCCCTTGCGCCCGCCGTCCAGGGCGGTAGTGAAGCGCCGCAGGTTAGCGTCGAAAAAATTGTTAAATAAATTGTTCTTTTTTCCTCTAGTGAATTTTTTCAATACACGGTTTTTCTCGGTTCTCTTCTTTTCTTTTTCTTCCGGCGTATCGTCGTCATTAATGACAATGCCGGTATTCTCCAACGCCTCAAGCACCTGCGCCCTGTATCTCTCGTCAAGGGAACGTCTGGCTTCTTTGCGCGCGGCTTCCCGTGTCTTTCCCTCAACTATAAGTTTGTCTATTTCACGTCCAAGTTCCTCGGCCTCGGCAAGGGACCATTCTGTAAACGGCTTGTTCTGCATACGGTTATAAAGCTCGTCGCCGATTGCTTCTTTAACCCGCCGCTTCAAGTCCTCGCCCAGGACAAGCACTACGCCCTTACCCTCGACATATTGCTCATCGATGTCCAATTGCACGCTTTCCCTGTTTTGTTTATCCAGTTCCCGAAGCTTCAAATCACGTCCCGCGTCCGTTCCGGGAAGCAGCCTGTAAAGCGTTCTTTTTTCGTTAACGCCTATCTCCTTCCATTCTTTGTTGAGTATGCGCTCGATCTGTTCGGCTTGAGCGAAAGCCGTTTTGTTATTTCTGTTTTTAACTTGCTCTAAAAGATTTTCACGGAATTCCTCGTCGGTAGACCATTGCGACCATACTTCCCGCAAAACTTTTCTGTCTTCGGGACCAATCCATTTATTTATCCCGTGATAAGACATATTGATAAATATGCGCTGTATGGTCTTCGCCAGCGTCGCCTGATCGCAGGCGACGTTATCAAACGACACATTGCGCGTAATACGCTTAACAAGTTTTTTCTTTGTTTCCCTCAACGCCCTGGCCGCCCTTTGGCGCATCATAATTTCCCGCAGTCTGGCGCGTTCTTTTGAAACGGCCTCTTGCCTCGCTATCGCCTCGCGCGCCTGCGCGTCAAGCCCGTAAATATTTACAAGGTCGTTATACGCTTTCAAAGCCTGGTCAAAACTCGCTTTCTCAAGTTTCTGTTTTTTAAGGTAAGGCTCGGCTATTTTTCCCTCTTCTTTCATTCTGCGCGCCGCTACTTCGTCAACGGCTTCCATCGCCTCGCGCGCCTTTATCATTTTTTCGTGCGCGTTTACAATCCGCCTCTGCGCGTTGTTGGCGAGCCTCGCGTAGTCCTGCGCCGTCTCTTTTTCAAGTTTTTCTATCGCCTCTCTCGCTTCTTTGTATTCCGTCTCTACTCCCTTAATAAACGCCTTAATCCGAGGATCTTCATAAGAAACGGATCCGTCCTCTATTCCTTTCGCAAGTTCCGGGTCAGTATCTTTAATGATGGACGCGATTTCCTTAAGCCTTGCCTTCGTGTCCTGTTTCTCGGGGCGCGGGTCAGCGAGCCGTGCGGAAGGTTCCCCGTCTTTCGTCTCTGCAAGTTCTTCCAGGTATTCTTCCTGTCCCATGATGTCAGCGAACACGGAACGGTAATCCCTCATGTTTTTGCGGATAAAAGATTTTAAGCGGCTGTACTGGGTAGAGGAGAGCCTGCGCCCGCTTCGTACCTGCGCCGCCATCCCGATAACGCTTCCCGCGTTAGGCAGCTCCGTATCTATGCGTTTTTGAAGACGCTTGATCCTCCTGTATTCCTCGTTCGCCGCGTCCCCTTCTTCCTTCGCGGGTTCCAGTGTCTGGTCTTCGTGTACACGGATAAGTTCCTTCAGGGCGCTTGTCAGGTACTTCTCGTCGGCCTCCTTGTAGAAACGTTCATCAAGTTCCTTCCCGCGGCCTTTTTCCTCGTCGTCCTGGAATAAGGTGTCTTTATGGATTTTCTTTGAGTCTTCCCAAATTGATTTATACCAGGCGTTATCTGCGTCGGAAGTTTCCGCAGGCTCAACGCTGTCCCGGAATTCTTCCCATGTATCGTACCGCGAAGCGTCGTCAATCATTTCATCGTCAAGCTGGAAGAAAACTGGTTGTTCCGTTTTGTTGTCTACAAGGCGCATTGTTCCATGTCTCTCGACAAAAGATTCTCCCCAATTATATTCATGAAAATCCGCGTCACTTGTTGCGTACCCTGTTTTTTTATCAACACTTATAACGTCTAAAAACACGCTTTTATCGCCTATCTGATTCCTGGCAGCCATATCTTTGTAATGGAAAAATCCTGTATCGTTGTTTGAAAGTATAATTACACTGGTGCCGCCCATTACTCTCATGTAGTCATAAATAGTATTTTTTGTAACATTAAGCTGATTGTTTAAGTAATTCCATGAAATTATCCTGTTTCCCCTGTCAAGAACAGCAAGTACGTCAACATCGTTTTCCTCGGCAAGAACGTTCTTAAATGTTTCCGCTATCCCGTGCATTCGTACAGCGCCTTGGGTTTTTGCTGCAGGGGAAATAAAATTTTTTCCTTTAGGCTTTAAATCATACTGCGAAGTCTTCCCATCTATAATGAAATTATAATTGTCATGGTCCAAAACAATATGCCCGGCAAACTGTTTCCCGAATTCTTCTTGATACTTGCCTGTAAGTTCTATATCGTTTATTGAAGGCGTAGACGTTCCCGACGGATGGTTATGCGCTATCCAAATATTTTTGGCGTTAACCCCTTCCATTGTTTTACGCATACGCTCTATCGCTTCATCGGCTTTTCCGTCAAAACCTTTTGCAAGGTACGGTACTCCCGAAGTCCATGCCGTATGAGCCAGTACTTCGCCTGTTTCGGATGTGTATAAAATGTTAAATATTTCTACTCGCGGGTCCCTGAACGCCGAAAAAAGCGCGGCGGCCTGCTCTCGGGAATTAATCTGCTTCCCGACAATGTTTATTCTTTTTACTTTTTGGAGTTCTGATTCTGCAAGGAGGCTTTTTCCTTTTTCAAGTGAAGATGACTGCCCGAGCAATATTCTTCGAGGTTGAGTTCCTCGCAATCGTCCCGGTACAAGCCGTCCGACGACATCTTTAATTGCCTGTCTGTATTTTTCTTTTGATCCATACGCGACTCCTATTTCCTCAAGCTCTTCATCTGTAATTATATCGCTTTTTTCGGAATTGTCAAGCTGAAAGAACGTCTGTCCAGCGCTTTCCGCCAAATTTCCGTTTTCAATAAAAAACTGATCTTCCCTCGCTACGTCTTCGGTTTCGGCAAGTAGTGTTTCTTTCCGTTCTTCTGCTGTAAGGTTCAATCGTGTCTGTGTATTCCTCGCTTCTACTTCTCCGGCTGTCCTTGTATATAACTCTCCCGGAGTTAACATAGAATTATTTTTTGATAGGTATAAATACTCTTGATTATTAATAAAGTATTTTTGAAATTTATCAATCGAAAAACTTTTCTCTTTAAGCTCTGCGCTTATTTCATAAAATAATTCTAGATTATCGCTGTTTCTTCCTTCTCTCCTGTTGGATTCTAATCTCCAGTTGTATTCTTTGTAAATATCTTTTTCTTCATCTGTTAAAGTATCAAATATATTTTCGTTTTCCTTTCGTAATTGTCGTAATTGCCCGTCATGTCGTCCTATCCATCCGAATCTTCCTATCCTTTCTCCTAAAAAAGAAGTATTGCTTCCCTGCGCGAATCCTTCTATATGTTGTATTGCGTGTTGAAGTTCGTGCGTAATAGCGCTTACTAATTTTAATCCGTTATATACCAAGCTTTCATTTATATTTATACCTTTTGTTTCTGGGTTGAAACTGGCGTTATATAAATCTGTAGTTACTTTTTGAATTGTATATTTTTCTAATTCGGGATATGCTGTAAACAATTCTACTGCGTTAACAATATCTTGCAAATAAACGGCTTTACCTTCTAAAAATCTTTCATTGGTTTTATATCCTATATCCGGTATCTCATACCGCCATTTTTTATCCGCGCCTCTCTCCCATCCTGTAGCCATACGAATATTTTTCGCGTCTTTTCCGGCTTCTTCCATTTGCCTGGCAATATTCAGATTATCAATGCGGATGTTGCTTTCTTCCTTTCTATCCATAGCTCGGGCGCCTTGCTCACCGATTATCTGAAAGAACGTCCTGTTAATATTAATTTCATTGTCATCGAAAATAACGTAGTTATGCGAATTTTCCCCGGTTAACAGGCTTGTGTTGTCCATGTGTCTGACGCCTTTAACGCCGTTCTCGTTAAGCCATTTTGACACGGCTTTGTCCGAACCTTTAATTCCGGCAAGCCTCTGGTATATTTCACCTCCGGTAAGCATAGTAATATTTTTAAATTTATCTTTTAATAATTCTTGAATAAACGCCGGCTGCTGCCTGAATGACCTGTCCCAATCAAGCATTTCCTCGTCGCCGGGAATGTCCACCTCATATAGCTGCCCGCTTATTTGTTCGACCTTTTTTCCCTTAAGCTCATGCGCTGTATTCAATATCCCTTGCCATAAGCGTGTTTCGTTATAATCGTCATCTTGCTTTGCGTCCTCTAACGCTTTTTCAGCTATTTTAACGTAATCATTAAGCCGGTCATCAGCGGCATATTTGTATAAAGAAAAAACTTCCCGGTGGTAATATATGTCGCCATTGTCGATTTTCTCCCCGTCAACGGAAAATTCAGGGCTATTTATTTTTGTATACCCAAGCTCCTTTCTGTACCATTCAGCGATTTCTCTTTTGCCGGCGAAATAATGCCCCCAACCGTAAAATTTATGTCCATCTCCTTTTCCCACATTAGATATATTAAAGCGGTCGAAGCGGAAAGGGCTGCCGTGGTAGGCGGTCTGTAAAAACGTCCTCGTGATATTAATATCGCTGTCCCCGAATATGACGTAGTTAAAATCTCTCTGCACCCCTATTTTTTCCGTGCTCTTGTCAAAATATTTTGTCCCCTTTACGCCCAAATGATCCAGTAACAACGATGTTTCTCTAGCGCCGATACTTTTGGAAAGGGTAGTATAAAAATCCTTACCTGTTAAAGTTTTTTTAATTTCCTCTTTAGCGGCCGCCTGCGCTTCTTCCGCCGTCGCCCATTTCGCTTTTCCGTCGATGGACCTTAAAAAACCGTAACTGCCGTCGTTAAATTTTTTTATACTGTAGGCCTGGTTAAATTCCGAAACGCCGTTTTTATTCCACGTAATAAGTTTATCCGCCGCTTGTTGTATCTCGGCCGACTGTTCGGATATTGGTTTTTCCCATAACAGTAATTTCTCGTCGCCTGGAATATCTACCTCATAAAGCTGCCCTTCAACGCCTTTGACTTTGGATATAGCCTTGTTAAACCATTCCGCCGCTTCTTTCCGGCCGTATAAGTAATGACCCCATCCGTGATGCAGGCTTCCCATGTCAAGCTTGCTCAAGCCGCTGCCAATAAATGAATTGTTAAACTCGTCAAATATATAAGGGCTGGCGTGGACGGCAAGCTGAAACATTGTCGGACCGTCCGACTCAAGTTTGGCGAGCCCCGCGTTGTCCATCGCCGCGGCGTTCCTTTCCACTATCGGCGCTTTTTCGTTATTGATAATTTTGTTGTTCGCCTGCCGTATCGATTCTATCTCCGCCTTAATCCCCAGGTAACGGCGCACAATATTCTCTTTGCTCTCGACGCCTGAAGCAAGCAAGTCCGCCTGCCCGGAAGCGGCGTCGGAAAGAACGGCGTTAAGGCCTCCCATCATGTCGGCGAAGCCCGACTGATTTTTCCCGACAAGCTGCTTGGCAAGCTCGACCGCGATCTGGTTCTTTTGTTCCAAAAAGTCAAAATCGCTCTGCGCCGCCCATTCCTCGACGTTATGCCATTTCTTGGAATTCTTCTCGACCTCGGCGGCGATGCGTACGGCCTCGTTCACTTCGGAAATAACCGAATAATCCCCCATCGCCTTGTTTTCGATTAAGTAGGGGAGCGCCCTCGCCAGCTTCCGTCGCAGGCCTTTAATGTCGCTTAATACCCTGATATTGTCTTCCTTAAGTGTTGCTCCTAACAGGACGTTCTCAAGCAAGTCCTCGCCCGCGCCGGTTATTCCTCCCTGCTCGGTATAGTATTGGGGCATATCGTACTCGCCGATGAGCTTGTCCGTTTTTAACGTGTTGAATATTTCCTGTAACGCTTTTCTGTCCTGGTATAATTCATCGATGGATTCATGCTGCGCTATGGCTTCGGATATCGATTTTACCGTCGGCGCTTTAATCAGCTTGGCCATCTTGACCGCGGTTTCCACGGGGTCTATCGCCTTTGTTGTAGACCTGTTAAACTGCGCGAATAACGCCGTGTCGTATTGCCCTTTAACGTCCACCTCAAACAACAGCCGAGGGTGCTCAAACTTCTGTATCTGTCCTTCGGTGAACCCGTAACGTTTCGCCTTGTTCTTAAGGGCGGTAAGGTACTTGCCGTCCGTATCGTTCTTCGCAGCTATCTTTCCGCTCATCGTGCGGTTGTTTCCGGAAATGACAATCCCGTCCGATGAGACGACTACGCCCTCAAGCGCCCTGCTGTCGTAATTTGAAGCCATAGACAGCACGGCTTCCTGCGCCGCCCTGTCGCGCTTGTAATCCCTGTCGTTGATGGTCTTCCCGTCAACTTTCAAAAAACCTTCGGTTTCGTTAAACGTCGTTTCGTCGTGGGAAGCAGTCGGGGTTTGGGCTTCGGTGATAACCCACCGCCCTTCTATTTCCTCGCCGTTAACGTTGATGGTATCCGTGTCGCCGTATACTTTCTTGGCGGCTTCGTACCGTTCCCGGATGGCGGACACCCCCGAATCGTCAACGTCGCTTTTCTCTTGTTTCTTTTCGCTCTTTTTTCCTTTCGTTTCCTCGGATTTTTCTGACGTTCGTTCCGTTTTTTCTAACGTTTCGCCTGTTTTTTCTTCCGTTTCGTCAACATTTTCTTTCGTTTCGCCTGTTTTTTCCGACGCTTCTCGCTGTTGTCCAACACTGTCCAAGTTTACGTTTTGTAAACTGTCCGCCTGCGCTGTCTGCGAGGACGCAGCGGTATTCCCGGAAGCCGCTTCATGTTGCTGTCCGGCGCTGTCCAACTCCGCCGATACTTTATCGGCCTTTGAAAGAAGCTCGTCAAACACTTCTTTCTGCTCCGGAGTAAGCTTGCGCATACCGGCCAAGTGCTCGATAATATCCCTAAGCCATTCTTTCAACTGTTGGAATAAACTCTTAAGCTCCGGAGTAGGCGCTTCGCCCGTTTCCAGGTAACGCTCGAAAGCGTAAGCCGAACGCTCCCGCCGCCATTTGTATTCATCTTCACCGTGGATACCGGGATCATATTTACCGGCGGCGTCCATCATGCGGTTAAAAAGCCCGGGATCATGCTTCTCAAGGAAATTGTCAACAGCGTGTTTCAGCTCATGAATGACGGTAGAAAAATCCGCTTTTTTCGGATCAAGGTAAACGACGCTGTAAAGAACTGACTTCATGTCAGCGTCCAGTTTTTTCATCATCGGCTGCAAGGCGCCTTTCACCCCTTGCAAGCCTTCCTGCGCCGCCTTTTTATTTTCAGCTTCTACGGCTGTACCCGCCTTATCGGTAAAAATCTCATTCGGGTCAAGGGACAGCTTCTCAATAAATTTGTCGAAAGTTAAACCGTAAGCCCTTCCTATACGGTCGATAAGACGCACGGCTCCGGACCTGCTCGCTTCAGTGCTGCCCGGCAAATGCTTCGCCATCTGCTCGCCGAAGCGCATCTTCGCCCTCGCCGTTTCCGCCGTGTCTCCTTTAGCGGCCGTGTCCACAATCTCATCGGCGATATTTATTTTCTCGGGATAATAGTTAAGGCCTGTGCCGTAGGGGTTGCTCTTTATCAATTCCTCCCGTATTTCAACCTCGCGGTTGGTCTTCGCGTCCCAGGCTATTTCATGCCCCGCGAACGCTTCGGCGAAGCGGTCAAACGCTTCCCGCCGGAATTCCGCCGTGTCCAGATCGGTGCGAACGCGGAATTTATTTATTCGGACCGTTCCGTCATCGTCTATCTTATATTCAAAATGTGCGTATAGATTTTTTTTACCTTCAACCCTGGGATCGCCGATTTTAAAAATCCCCCGCTTCTCGTCCAATTCAGTGAATAACAGACCGTTCTTTTTATGGTACACTTCTCCAAACGGAATTGCTTCGCCTGTTTTGGAATTTTTAAGCGGAATAACTTCACCCGTTTCCGAGTCTGTTTTCTTTTCGGCATAACCTTCGCCGCCTGCGGTTTCGCCTAACTCCGAAGCGAGACGGGCTTCTTCTTGATACGCCCTGCGCTCGTTTTCCTGGCTGTCATAGATTTCTTTTATTTCGCCGTCGCTCAATTTTTCCGCGAGCGGGATCTTTTTCGCCAGTTCCCGGAATTCAACTTCGTTATCAATGGCGGCGGCAAGGTTCTTTAATTGCTTCGTCTGCCTGGCCGTGTCAACAACATTCCCGGTAATTGTAAGCGGCAAGCCCGCTATGCCGAACCCAAGACCGCCGGCGATGCCGCCGATAATCGACTGTTTCATTTCGGACATAAAAGCGGGGCTGCCCCATAAATCCCTGTTTACCGGAGCGTTCTGCATAGCGTCGCCGAGAGAGTACATAGCCTGCTCAACCAGGAATTGTAAACCCTCTTCCAGGCCTTCTTCTCCCGCTTGTTTCGCTATATCAAATACCGTTCTTGTTATAATGTTTTTCCCTACCGAAGACGACGCTACGCTTGTAGAAATTCTTTTAATAAAACTTTTGGAAGCCGCTTCGGCGATTTTCGCCTGTAACTCTTTAGACAGCACGGCGCCGCCGATAGCCTTCCCCGCGGATTTTCCCCATCCGGCGACTATGCCTAATCCCGACTCAATAAAACCGTTTATGCTGCCGCCCACAAGAGCGAGGCGTGAAGCGTTTTCCTGTTCTACGCCTGCGGCAAGAAGATCAACATACAACAAGCCTGTCATCTCCGCTGTTGAAGTAAGGAAACTTCCAACGTTGTACCCTACGCCCCATCCGGCGGCAAACCCCGGACCGGCTCCCACACCGCCGGCGCCGGCGCCGACGGCGGCTCCTATGCCTCCGGTGACAAGCCCGCCGGCGATGCCTCCGGCTACAGACTTGCCCGTCATCGGCGCCGACTGTATCGTGCTTGTTATGATGGTGGTTAAAGCGTCCTTGGGCATCCTTTTCCCCAGTTCGTCGTTGGCGGACTTAAGAACGTTTATTTTTTTCCACAGCTCGTCAGCCTTTTCTTGTAAAGCCTGTTTTTCGCTGTCATCAGCGTACCTCATGCTGTTATGCAGGTTTTGAAGCTCTATGCCCATTAACCCCATAGGGTTCATGTTTTGGGCTATTTGCACGGAATCCCTTATCGCCTCATAACGGCTCTTTGGCAGGGCGTAACGGTTCTCCATGTCTTCAGAAACAAGCTGCCACATTTCGTCATAGTTTCTAAAAACAGATGCTGTAGTTAGTCCCAGGTAGTTCCCAAGTACTTTTGAAAAAGCAAGTTTGTAAATATCATCATCGCCAAGAATTCCTTTTTTTCGCATTTTATTAAGCGTATCGTATTCAAGAGAAGAAAATTCAATCCCTGAATTTTCTGTCACTTTGTTTCTAAATTCCGTTTTTTCCTTGATGTCTTCTTTCCAACCTTTCATCAATGACGTAAATTCATCGTCGGAGATTCCGTGCTTTACGGATGGACGGTATCCTTCACTGTTTTCCGGAAGTTTAAAAACTGGATTAATCTGCGCATCACGTAGCCTATAATCTTCGCGTTCCGGCAATTGGAAAAATTCTTGTTGTTGCCTTTTTTCAAATAAGTCGGACATACCCCCCCCTCTTTATTCTCACTTTGTAATTCCAAAGATTTTATTAGTTTTATTTGATTGTTCTTTCTTTTTTATTTTTTCCTCTTCAGCTTTTTTAATGTCTTCACTAATAAAATGATTGGGTATATAATTTTGCTCTTCATTATCTAGCCAAACCAATACTTTTTTATATATGTCTTTTATTGGGTCTTTGCTAAAAATCTTCCCATTAATATCTATTTTGACAGGATTTTCAAATTCTCCTTTTATTATTTCACCATATACATTTGATTTGTTAATAAAATCATTTACCCTTAATTCATATTGAATTATATTTATTGAATTAATAGTCCTTTTTGATCCGTTTTTTTCATTTCTTGAGTAATATACAAGAAAAGCACTATCATCTGCTTTAACTATATTTTTTTTAATATTTATTATATATTGTGTTTCTTCTTCAGATAACGATAAATTATCGATAGGTACTTCATATAATAGAGGTGATAATAAATCGTTCTCAATTATTACAATTTTTTTACCATAAAGATAAAACGGCAACTCTTTTTCTGGATAAGTTTTATTAAATATATCAATGTTTTCCATAATATTTTTTAATTCATCGTTTCTGGTTTTTATATTTTCATTCCTGATTTTTTCTTCTTTTTTATATTCTCTTGTTGTTTTATAACTATCAACTTGCAAGTAAATGAAAAAAATAAAAAATAAAACCATTAAAAAACTTGATACTATTAATATTAAATACCCAATAATTTTTGATGATGTTTCTACGACAATAGCTATTTTGCTTAATACTTCTTTTACAAAATAATCATAACTTTTTTTAGAATAATACTCCCCTTCTTTATAGGCGGAATATTTCCAATTATTTATATTTTGTTCTCGTGTACTAGATGTTTTTTCATTTGTATATTTTTCTTCCTTATTAATGTTATCAAGAGTAATATTATATATCTTTCTTTTGTTTTCATCCCTTAATATAGAAAAAGCCTCATAGATATTTATAAATATTTCTTTGGCACTTGGGTTTTTATTTATATCGGGATGGTATTTTTTTGCCAATTTTCTAAACGCTTGATTTATCTCTTCTAAACTAGCGTTTCTTGATATTCCTAAAATTTCATAATACGTCATTTATTCCTCCTGAATATATTATACAATACTTTCACTTTTTCCCCTTCTCTTGCTGCAAAAACCAGTTGGCCCATATATCTTCTTTTTTTATACTATTTTCATATATGTAAAGGGGATTATTCCATTGTTTTTTAGTGATGTCTGAATTTGGCGGAGGCACGCTGTAATCAAAATTTTCCCCTGTCCTCGGATCTTTGCCAGCCCTTATTTTCTGTTTAAAGATATTTATTTTGTTGGTATCTTCTCGTTTTTCTTTCTCCTCCTGGATAACTTGCCGTGTTTCCTCTTCTTTCGTAAGCGGACGCTCCATTTCGTACTCTGTTTTTTCCCATCCCGATTTTTCGTTTTTCTTTAATAAAAAAGCATTACCGTTTTCATCAAAGCCCAAACGGTAAGTTCCCTTTTTATCACCGTCTTCGACTGTAAAAATACCTTTCGCTATAGGGTCTCTTTCCTTGTCCTCCGAAACCATCCAGCTTTTTTTTAATTTTTCTTTTGGCAAATCCAACATTTTTGCGGAATAATAATGTTCTAACTCCCGAACAGCGTGCGCATCATCTTTAAAGTTGTTGCTTCCTTTGTTCCATATAATGTTGTCATCGTCTTCACCTGGTTTATCTGAAAATAATTGTGTAGTTTCCATTTTCGTTTCAGAAAAAACCATGTCTTTGCCTTTTCCTTCCTTTACTACTGCTTTATCCCATGCCATAAGTTTTTTAAATTTATCTCCTTCATTCTCCGGTGTCTGTCCCCATATCATATTTTTATCTAAGTCCCCGACGATAAAGTCTTTTACCCTTTTTTCAAGTTTATTTGGATCGGTTTCTCCGCTCCATAACAAATCTATGCCAAGAGCTACGCAGTCCTTAATAAAAATATTCCGCTGATCGTCATCAATTTTACCTCTAAAATAATAAGGCGTTTTTGGATTACGGTATGTGTCATATTTTAGAAGTTTCTCATAAACATTCCACAATTCCTTGTGCTCACCTTCCTGAATTATTTTTTTCATTGTAATATTGAAGTTTTCAAATTGTGTTTCTCTTTCGTGTCTCCAATCCGAATCCGCTATCGCTCCGTACCCATTTTCTCCACGCCCTAACCTGAAAGCTTTTTCTTCATAAAAAATAAAATTTTCCCATGCGTCTTTCATGTTTTCAATTGGTACACCTTCGCCGTTTTCTCCCGTTAAAACAAAACCACCACCGCCTTGTAAAGCTGCACGAATATATATGCCGGGGTTGTTTACAAAAGATTTTGCTTTATCTCCACCAGAGCCTAGCTTCGTGTACCCTTCCAAGGTTTTTGAATTAAAAAAATTACTCCCCTTGTCCATATAATCTTTATTTATATTTGCGTGCTCATCGTTATTTGGATCGTAATATTTATTCCATTCCGCTCCCCATATCTTATCAAATTCGATAGCTTTTTCATAAAATCCAGAAGCAACAAGCCTGTCTCTGTACGCCTGCTTTTCTTGGTAAAACCCGTAACGCTCGCCATATATACGCTCTTTAGCTTTTTTTATTTCCTCGTTTTCCCAATCATCTTTTCCGTTAAAACCCCACGGTTTTTCTTCCGTTCCCGTAACATTTCCTTTTTCATCGTATGTGTTTAACACCGATTTGGGCATGAAGTCAAAATCGGCCTTCGCTTTTTTTACCGCCTCGTCGATGTTATGAACGTCGTGCGTATTTCCGAGAATACCGACGAAGTTTTTCTGATACGCCGCCGTCTCGTATAACTTGCGCATCTTGTCTTTCTGCTGCGGGTTAATCTCGAATATTGTTCCCGAAAGCTCTATCCTGTTGTTAATCGCCGTTAAAGCCTGCTGCGGAGTCATTTCTTTTTTCTCAATAGCGTCAAGGTATTTGCTGTTATCCTCTTGAAGGCTTATGTTTTCCCTTTGAAACCGCCACTCATCCTGTTTCTCCAGAGCGATATTCCGCGCCGCTTCAGCGGCCCGTGTTCCCAGTTGTTCCTTAGCCCGCTCGTAATAGCCTCCGTTCCTGCCTTGAAATTTTTCAGATAACCTTTTTCGGATAAAGTCCTCCTGTTTCTTGGCGTACTCCAACGTATATTTATTCAGCTCGTCTCCTTCGAGATTGCCCGGGTTGTAGGGGGTGTCCCTGCCGTAATTATTAGTTTCCGTATGAAGCCAGTCGGGAACGGTATTTATAAAAGCGTCCGCCTCCTTCCGCTTGTACTCGTCCGCAACCCCTAGAGCCTGCTGTGTAAAGTGTCCCGCCGCGTTAAAGGCGTCCATAATCGTAGTTCTTTGATAACTCATTTTCTCACCACCAGTCATATTTAAAGTTTTTAATAGTCTTCCCGACGCTCAAGCCCGATGAAGCGCCGCCGAAAAACCCGCCCGTATAATCGAGAATTTTACTCCCCAAACTGTTCATGTCGTTAAGCTGCCACTGATAACCCGCCTGCCCCAAATCCGCCATCTGCCTGTTGTAAAGATCGTTCGCCGTTTTAGACTCGTACCTGTATCCGCCGGGATCCCATGAAGCCCTTTCGTGACCCATCGCCGAGACGGAACGGTTGGCGTTGTCTATCGTGCCGGCGAGCGTATTGGCGTCTTGTTTTCTTTGCACTTCCGTCTGCCTCTCAAGCCTGTTATTGGCGTAATCCCTGGTAAGTTGGTTCGCCTCGTTTCCCCGAGTCCCGCTCATCGCTTCCTGCGCCAAAGAGCCGCCAACCCCGGAAGCCGTCTGAATACCGGCGTCCTGTTCCCCGTAGGCCCTCTCTAAAAGGTGGGTTTTGTATTCGTCGGTAAACTGACCCATGCCCTCCCGCAAAGTCCGTTTCTGCATACCGAGCTGCCATAGCGCCTCGCCTTTTTGCAGGCCGTATTGCGTGTCGCTTAACTGTTTGCCGTATTCGTATGTTTTCCATGCCGCCTCTCTCTGCCTTTCTATCTCGGCTTTCTGCCTTTTCCTCGAGCTCCATGAGCTTAAAATGCCTACGCCGGCGCCGACAGCCGCTCCTATTAATAATGGCAACATCTTTACACCTCCGTATAAACCGATAAAACACAGCACCGATTCGGCGCGTCGTGCGTTATGTAAAATTGAAGCGTCCTGTTTTGGCCGCTTAAAGTGTTTGTTTCTTTTATAACGCCGTTATGGACCGTCTTGTTAAGCTCGCTTTTCGAGCACTCATTTCCCCAGATACGCGGCTCGTAGCTGTCTAAAAACCTTACGCATATCGTGTTCATGTTGACCGGGCCCATTTTCTCGCTATTCACGACAGGCATGGACATCATTACGCTTCTGTACGGGTAACCGATATACCGCCGGGCGTTCTTCTCTGAAGACGCCGGCAGTTTTTCAGGATCGTCCAGTTTATAAACCTCGACAGCCTCCTCGTCGTAGACGACCGCCCGCCCGCCGTAACCTTTAAGCAGTTCTTGTTTTTCCTCGTCGTTATTAAATTTCCACTCCCGCCAACTGTCAAGGTAAACCGTTCCCGCCTCCCTAAGCCTTTCCAGAAAGAATTTGCCGTCTCTTTCAACAATCATGTACACGTCGTCGTAACCGTCGTCTCCGGAAAGAGCGGCGCAAGTAAGGATTTTTCCCTCTATGAACCGCTCAAGTTTTTCAGGCGGGTTGAAAGGCGAATGGTCGTAACTGTACGGGGTAGAATTCTTGTACTGGTCTTTAAGTTTTCTCGCCCTTTCTATTTCTTCAGGCGTTATCAAGTCGCGAATGACTTCGCCTGTAGTTATGCGGTTCCAGGCGAAAGTCCCGGTGCCCCGCTCGTAAAGAAGCGTGACAAGCGCACCGTCATCCCTAGTGATAAAAAGCCGGGTGTACGGCGCCGTTGTGAAATCAAATTCCTTGGCGGGGCTCTCTCGTAGCATCTGTTGAGCTAGTAGCGCCATGTTGTTGGCGCGGAAATGGTCGTCATCGTTAGGGTAGTATTCCACAAGCCCTTTACATCCGGATTGAAAAAAGAGGGTCGCCATGCCGACGGCCTCGCCCGGTATACTGCCGCTTCCGTGTTTTGACAGCGCCACGACGTAAGGCGGCGTAGTAGCGTGAACGTCGGGCGGCATGACATATTCGGAAAGCTCCGAGCCGATGACGATTCCCCTGTTTACGGACAGCCATTTTATGGCGTCGTTTTTTCCGGACGCTATCTCAAAAGTATATCCGCAGTCGGGAGTAGGGTATTCGTCCACAATTATTTCCTGGCTAAAAACTGCGATATAAGTATGGTCTGAATTAATAATTCGACCGCTTATAATAGCGCTAAGGTTGCCGGGCAGGTTATAATATTTTTCTATTCCATCTTCGCCCAAGTCGAGCTCATAGAAGCAGGTAGAAAGTAAATTGTCGAACAGTTTGCCGGCGGCTAATGTGATATTTTCATTATGCGGCTCGTATTTATTCGGCCTAATTTCAAACTGGTTATTTAAAGGATTAAAAGGATAACCAGTCGTCCAAGAATTTATGACTTTATTTATTTCATCAATAATATAATTTTTTTTCTCGCCTCGCGGGTCCTCGATATATTCTTCCAAATCTTTAGCGTGAATCGTTATTCCGCCCCTATAAGAAAGATAAAAATCATCAAAAATTCCGTAGTTATTTTGAGTGCGTGTTTTGCTATAGAATTCTATAGATTTCGCTTTTACTTTGCATGTAAAGTAACCGTCATACCCTACATGGTAATTTACTTCTTTCCAAGCGTCATAACCGTATCCTGTCCAGTATCGATGATAAAGAAGAAATTCAGTTCCGTTCTCGTCGTTATTAAAAAACGCTACTTCTTTGTCAATTAGTATTTCTAAAATATCGTCGACGGGCAGGACAACAACCCCATTTTTTACCCCTTTGGTAAATTTTACGCGGTTAAGGTTTATTTCGCTGATTCTTGTCTGCGGATACGGCGGGTAAAGCCGGGAATCCACATAATATTCTTCAGGCGGTTTCCCGAAATTGTTAACTGAATATCCTTGAGAGCACACTAAAAATCTCGTGTCCTCATTGTCTATTTTCCCGAACAGCGTGCTGTATTCCCTTTTTACCGCCAGAAATTTCTTGTATGTCGCGAAATTGTAAGGCTTGTCCGTTTCTTTTACCGAGCTTACGAAAACCCTCTGCGTGTTTTTATGCGTTCCGGCGAAAACAAGCCGCCCGTTTAAGAAACAGACGGCGCCCGGATAATTTCCCGGCGTAGTAAGCCAGCCGTTGTTTTTATAACGCCTGTCTTTTTCATTCTCAAATTCTTTTTTTTCATCTTCCGGCATATCTTTATTGGCTATTACCGGCACTTCAAAATCCATTTCAAGGGTATGTATAAGCGCTCCTCCCTCACGGTCTATCTTTATCTCCAGCGGCGGATGATTCTTATGGGTAAAAATCATAGTGTCATAATCTTGCGCGTATTGCGCTTCGGGTATCTCATTCTCCGAATAAAGTTTTTCCGGTTTTATATTTTCGCTGGTAAACGTCCATCTTGGGCTGTTTTCCCCCGCCTTATAAACGGATATACGCTCGTTTGTGAACAGCAAAAGATAGTTTTCCTCACGGCTTATAATAAAAGGAACGAGCAGGGCGTCTTTTCCTTCGCCGTTCTCAACGGCGCAAAGGCGTTCCATGCCGCTCCGCCGTTTTATCCCGCCCGTAGGGATTATGTCCCAGTTCTCCAAACGGGCGGCGCCGCTGTGGTACTGCGGCAAGTCAATGCGCCCGTACAGGTTTGAGGATAATTCTCCGCTAGAAAAATTGGTAATTAAACCCATTATTTACATCCCCGTTAAAAATCCAAATCAAGATTTATCCTGTCGCTCCACCAAGGGCTTGGGACTTCTTTGCCGGTCGCTATGCCCTTTGTGGACTTGACGGCTTCCTGTTTTATAAGCAAAGCCTTTTGCGTAAGCGTGTCGTGCAAGCGAGGCTGCTCCGTGTTCTTGACGGCGAATTTGGCGGCCATCATCATTTCCAGGTACTCGTAAAATTTCTGCTCATACCTGGGCGGCTGATACTCCGGATAATCCTCATCGGACCCGGATGGCCGCTCTTTAGATAAATCATCAATCCTCAAAGAGACGGTAAAGTCCACCGGGATATCCCATTCGTCAATACGGCCCGGCGAAAGGACAACATCGTAATTGTTTCGCGCGTAATCGGTAACGCTTGTCCGCTCGAAGACGGTATCAAGCGGAAGCCTCTTGCCGTTAGAGACGTAAAGCAATTCCGCGTTTTGGGCGTCCGTACAGAGAAAATCGCCGTCAATAACGTAATAATCTTTACCCGACAACTCAACCGGCCTGGCGCAGTCGTAGGGCAGGTTATAGGTAAAGGCGAATCCGGAATCGCCGTGCGGCAGCCTCGTTCTCAAAAGCCGCTTGCGTTTTCTCCCCATAGTCCAGGGAACCTCGGACAGCGCCTCAAGGAAAGTTTTGAGGAATACGGACTTGCAAACCTCGTACAATTCCTTTAACTCCGGATAAAATTTGTCTTCACGCGAAAGCAGTTTCATTCTTTCCTCGCCGCTTTCTCTCAAAAGACCCGCGGAGTATCGGGCGCCGTTAACGATATCAAGGCTCATGTTCATAATGTTTTCAACTCCGCTATAACAGCGTCTTTGGCGGCGCCTAACGTTCTTATCGCTTCCGGAACCGCCTCTAACAACTCGTTGTTGTATTTAATTCTGTCTATGGCTTTGTCGATTCTGTCCATCCGCTCGGTAAGCGTAATAATTTTTTCTACTCTGTCAGGTTCCATCCCCATCGCTTGATTAAGGTCCATAAATCCCTCCCGCGCGAAAAACTGCCGCGCCTGCCATCCGACGGATGGCGTACCGGCGCGGCGTCGCTGCCAACGGCGCTCTAAGTAACCCTCGGTTTGTTACTTAAGAGCGCTGTCGTTAAGCCCCCCGAAGGGTAAGCAAGTCCTCCTTTGTTAGAATAAATTTCATATCCGCGTAACCTCTATTTCTTCCCGCGCTCGCAGGAATTTTATTTATAAAAGTTTCACATTCCGCTATAAACGAAACGCCCAGAGTATCCTGACATTCCGCTATAAGCAGAACGCCATACGAATCCGGCACAGCGGCGAGGATCTCCCCGCCGTTTCCGGCGCAAGCGGCCAAAAGGGAAAATTTCCCCATCGCCGGCTCGCTTTCGTCTGTTTCCTGGGCGAAAATAAGCCCGATCATAACGAAAGCGATTAAAAAAATCATAAGTAACTTTTTCACGTTACCCTCCCAATTTTTAATTCCGATATCGCCAATATCGGAATTAGTTTTCTATATTCCGTAACACGGAATTATTTATTTTCTTCTTCCACAAACTTGAAGTGTGGAACTTCCTTTTTCTCCGGAAGGACAAGAATGTCGCCTTCCTTTCGGAACTTGCCCAGGTAAACGCAGTCCTCAAAGCATTTGTAACTGTAGTTTTTTCCGTCTTTGGGTTTGTTTTCTTTCGCCTCGTCTTCCAGCTTTTTTTGCTCGACGAACTTTCTTATCGCCTCTATAAGCGCGTTTTTCTCCGCCTTGTCATCGGCGTCGATTTTGTTTTCCTTGGCGATTTTTAGAAGCTCGTCTTTTTCCAACGATTGAAGAGCGGTGAGATCAATAGGCTGATCTTTTTTAAACCATTTGCTTATGTCGAAAAACATTTACAGCCCTCCCCTTAAATTCCAACGTAGGAATTGATAAGCGCCTGCGCCTTCCCCGTGAAAGTACCGGCAATCGCGGCTTTCAAGTACTTAAACTTGGTTTTAGGCATAGGCAGTCTGTATCCGTCCCGCGCGAGATCGGCGGCGGACACGGCGCTTCCCGTCACGATGGTGGCGTAAGTACCGCCTTCGGTGTCGCATCCTTTTACCGAAAGCGTCACGGAGCCGCTCGTCAAAGGACCGTCCGGAAGTTTAATGTCAACCGTCAGCCTTTCCGCGGAAGCCTCTCCCATGTTGATAACGTTGGGAAAATCGTCCGCGGTGGTAAGTACTCCGAAATCGTTTAACGCGTCGTATAAAAAGTTATTAATCATAGTTTTCAGCGCCCTCCTTAAGCGACTCTTTCTTCTTTACTGGTGATAACATCCATGCGGCGGCAGCGAAGGTCACGCACATAGGTGATCTCTTTTCCCCAGGGATCCGAGGCGTTGTATACGACGTTGCCCTTGTATCTAGCGGCCTTGTCAAGTTTGATAAGGATATCGACGTTAGAGTACATAGCGTAAGTTGACGCGCCCTGCGGCAGTTTGTAAGACGCCGCGATGATAAGGTCTACAAGATCATTCCCGTCGATATTTCCGGGGATATTGCAGATACGTTTCACGGCGTCCGGCACTTTGATGGTAAGCCCGTAAGCGGCTTTGAAATAACTCTTGTACGCTGGAAACTCCCCGCCTTTGCCGTCTGACACGTGCACCCTTCCCAGGTCTTCTCTTTCCACACCAACAGTCTTTGACCCTTGCGGGTAAAGAAGGTGGAACAGATCCTGCCCGATGGCGCAAAGATAGATACTGGTAAGATTACTTCCCGTACCTTGGGCGTCGATGGTGTTAACGCCGTCACATTTGTAACGCCTAGACATAAGCCCCGCGAATTCGTCGTCTTTTGATTCGTCGCCGTGAATTAAGGTGTGCGCCTGCGTAAGCCCCATTCCTTTTATGATGCCTTTGCTTTCGCTCATAAGAGCGCCTGCTTTGTTCCCTGAATGTTCAATCAAGTCAGCGTCAACTTGGGAATATTCGGCTAGCATCGCGACACGGTCTTCAATTTGGGTAGTCTGCGTGGCCGCTTTTCCGACGCCCCTGTTGTAGATACGGTGCTCGCCCATCGGCTTGATATTGCGCTGTAACGCTTTGTTAATAGTCCCGCTGTTGGCTTCATAGGCCGGCACGTCTATTAACATTTCGTTGGTCATACGCATTAATTCGATAATGTTGTAAGGTTCAGGCGCGTTGGCTCGTCTTACGATTTCCAACGCCGTCATCTGATCTTCCATGTTTAATGTAGGCATTTATTTTTACTCCTTAAATGTCTTTAAAATCGAAAGTCCCGCCCTCGTTTACCGATTTAAGCGGTTCTCCCGCTCCCTTGCCCCTGGCGGCGCCGCTTTCCGCGGTCATCTCCCCGAAGGCAATGAAGGCCTTAATTAATTCCGGGTTGCTTGACAGTCCCGCCTGTCGGATGATATTGCCCACGTTAGGCCCGGCGATAGCCAATCCTCTTGAAAGCAATTCCATCTTCTCCTGATACTTGCCGCCGTATTCCTCGCTTAAAGCGGCGGCGGTTTCTTTCATCTGTTGAGCCCGCGCTTTTTTAACGGCTTCGCGTTGAGCCGCGCCAAGCTCGTTCATACTTTTGTACAACGCTTCCGCCTGCGCCTTCGTAAGGTTCGCCTTATAAGCGAGATCGGCGAACACGTCGCCTTCGTTCTCCCTGTCTTTGGCAAAGGGGTATCCGTCCGCTGTTTTCGGCCGTCCGGCTTTTTCCCAAAAAGCGGCGGCATCTTCCGGTGTCGCGTCATTTCCGGGAATACTTCCGGATGCGGCTTTTGTTTCCAGCTCCAGGAACGCCTTAACCATGTCGCCCACCTTCGGGTATTTGGCAAGCTTCGCCGCTGAATCGGGGTTTGCCCTTATTTCCGGCGGCAGCTGCTCGCACCACGCGGCGAGCTCTGCTTTTACGCTTTCGGTTTTTGTTCCCCCCTTAGACGCTTCCCTTGTGTCGGGTTTACTATCGGGCTTCTTTCCGTCCGCGCCGGCGGCGCCTTCAAAGGCGTTTGTCAATGAATCCACAACGTTAGCGGCTGCCGGTGTTCCGCCCTCCGTTGAGCCGTCCGCGGCGTTTGCCGCCGTGTTCTGCGTACCCTCGTTTTCAAGGTTTGGCATAATTTATTTCCCTCCCTCGGTAACGGCGGTCTCGGCGATAAAGTCGGTTAAGACTTTTGTATCGCGTACCCCCAGCCGCACCCGAATAAAAAATTTGGCGTATTCATTCAGCGCTTTGTCCTGGTCGGAAAGCGCGGGCTCGAAAAGGTGCAAGTCGGTCAACAGCATGTTAAGCGCGACTTTTCCCTCTTCCGTTTTGAAGACGTTCCTGCAATTTTCCTTAAGCAGGGCGTTTCGTTCTTTTTCTGGAAGTTTTTTGTTTTTCCAAAACTGGATCATGAAAGCCCTCCCGTTGTAGTTTCCGTGTCGTCAGTCGCCATTGATTCCATCAGGGCGTTAACTTTTTTGTATACACGTTCCTGTTCCCGTTGTAATGAATATTTTCCTTTCGTTCCGTCTTTATAAAGGATTGTTATTTTTTTCACTTTGGTAAAATCCCCCTCATTTGTTTGTTAAGCTCGTCGATGGCGCCGCCCGGCTTAACAGGCTCGTTTAATTTGTCGTAATTCCCCATGAGCTGCTTCTGTTGTTCCATCGCCTGCGCCTGCTGCTGCGCCTGCTGCTGCGCCTGCGCCCGCTGCCGCCTAAGCTCCTCGATGTCCTTGTCTTCCCGTATCGCTATTTGGGCGAACCCCATGCCCTCAAGCCCGGTTTTAAGCGTCTGATCGAAGTCGATGACGTCAAGCGAGTCGGGCGACATATTCGCTATCGCCCCGATAAGGCTTATTCCCTGGCCTATCCCCGCGGACTCGTGGTATTTTTTCTGCGCCTGCGCCAGAGGCCCTATAAAGTCAACCTTCAGCTTCGCCCCCAATTCGGCGATTGATTCGGGCGGCGTCGGTATCTTTCTCTGCCGCCAAAGAAGGTTAAAACTTCGCTGTATAATTTTTGTTAAGGCGTAATTGAGGTTTACCACCAGGTCGCTTAACACGGCGGCTTTCTCGCCTTGCAGCTCCATAACGTAAGTCGCCGTTATATTCGCGGGCCTCTCGTTCATCAGCGCGAGGAAAAAATCGACGTGGAACCAGTCCTTCACCCGGTTTTCCATAGCGTTTTCTATCTCAAGGGATATGTTGTAATTCTCCCCTGTTTTTATCGGGGTGATTATCTGGTCGGGCTTTGAGTAGTAATTGTACGCCCGGGGAACGACGTTCACGTTTTCCCTCATGTCATCCGGAACGTTCAGCGCCGGCTCCGCGGACATCTGCGCTATTTTTATCTTCGCCTCGTTGACTATGTTTAAAAGCTGTATGTCCGTTAGAGCGTGTATAGCGGGCGATTCCCCGTAAGGCGTGCCGGTCACCTGATCCCATAAAAAGACGGAAAAAGGAAATTCGTTGTATCCGCCTTCCTCAATAAGGAAGTCACGGCTCTCATCGATGTAAACAGAGGCGTAAGGCATATTCTTCGACGACATGGACTCTTTGTTGAAATCCTTCCTGCGGTAAACGGCGTGGATGAGCGTCAACTCGTTATTCCACTTTTTCTTGTCTTTAAGGTCAAGCTTAAGCGTGTCGTGCAACTTGTCCTCCCCAAAGAAAGCGGCGGCGTTTTTAAGCGTCATATTATAGCGCCTGAATACCGTATCCACCTCGTCGTACTCGTTTATATCCAGAAAAATCTCGTTTGCGTTAAGGTTTGAGAAACGTACCTTGTTTTCGGAAAGCAATTCGTCGATGAGCATTACGGCGTGCCCGTAGGTTGAAGCGTTCTCGATGAACTTGGATACCTGCGGGTAAAGATTTGATCTGTTAAACGCCGCGTAAAGCGTTTTCTCAACGGCCTCAAGCCAGTCCTTGGCGCCGTATTCTTCCGTATGCCCCTGTTCCTCAAACCCCAGCTTGAGCCACATGATGTTCGGCGATATTGAGTAACCGCAAATTCCGCTCCGGAGCGTTTTAAGGAAATTGGTAGGCCTTGACGTGAACCTCTTCGGGCGCTTCGGCTTCCTGTCGGCGGGATTGTCCCAGTTGAATACCGAAGGCGCTACTAGCTTTTGAACATCCTTCCAATCATCCTCACGTTGCGCCCGGACCGTCCTTAAGTATTCCAGCCGTGACTTAATGTCTTCCACCAGTTCTTTGTCTTTTTCTTTCATCCCTCCCCCTTGTTATCGCTCAAGCGCTAATCGCGAACGGGTCCCACCCGTCGCCCCGCTTCTTCGTGTTCCATTGCCCGTTCTGCTTGCGCAGCCATTTCTCCGGCTTGTGCGCGAAATCGCTCATCGACGCGTACCGCCATTCGTCGTATATGTGGTCTTCAATCTTCGTGTCTATGTCCTCGGGCTTGGACGGGTCGGGCGTAAGCACGGGAATAGTCCGGATAAAGTCAACGCAGTTATCAAACACAAGCAGCATAGGCCTGCCGTCCTCGCATTTTGTCCGCAAATACTGATGGCAGATGGAAAGCCCGTTGATCCTGTCTTTGTCGGCCTCTATCATCTTGAAACCCGCTTTCTCCCATATCTCCGCCGCGGAAGGGCCCGTTCCCGTCTTGCTCTTCATGGCGGTGTCGTATACGCACTCCGTAACCCCTTCGGGCACGGCCATTTCCCGGGCTTTCGCCGCGGCCTCGGCGCAGTCCATCTTAACGCCCGTGTCCATCTCGTCCTTGTCGCACCCGTACCATTCACCGTAACGGACCATCCTGCCTTCGCCGTTTACCGCCCATTTGCCCAGGCTGAACGGCTTCGTGAACCCCCAGTCAAGAGCGTAGAACTTTTTCCATACGCCCGGCTCAAGCGGAAAGGGCTTTACCACGTGCAGGCTGCGGCGGAATTCGTCAAAAGCCTGCCCCGCGAACACGTCCCAATCGCCAAGGCGCATCGCGCGGTATAAATGCGACGGAAGCAGTTTCAACCGCTCGGCGTATCCGGGATCGTTCTTCATAAGAGCGGTATTGTCGTCAAGTAATGAAGGAATAAAAGCCCGGGTTATAGGTACGCTTAACAGCCCGTTTGACTCAACAGTCTTGTGCGTCTTGTAAGGCTCGAACCCGTCTATAAACCTCGCCTTTATCCACGAGTGCCCGACGCCGCCGGGGTTGGCTGTCGCCCTCATGTAACACGGGACGCCCGCCGACGAGCGGCAGCGGATTACCATGTAACGCCAGGCGAAGTCGGTAGGGTAGTTGCCCAACTCGTCAAACGCTATCCATGTGTACTGGTGCCCCTGGTAGTTTTGCACGTCGCTTACGTGCTCAAGGTAACGGAACTTTATCGTCGCCCCGCCGGGAAACGTATACGTCTTGTCGTGTTTTGTGTATTTGCCGCCGAGCGGCCTGTACAGCTCGTCAGCTCTCCTTAACAATTCTTCCAACTCCGCGTACGTCCTGCGGAAAATTATCCCGCGCCAATGCATAAAGTACCTGTTAACGCCCGAGTAAAAGTCCATCAACAGAAAGTCGCTCTTTCCCCCGCCGGCGGCCCCGCCGAACAACAACTCAAACGCGGATGACCTTAACGCAAGCATCTGCTTGTACTGCGGCTTCCAAATGACGTTGTACGCGGTTTTATTTTGATTAAACTGATCAAAACCTGTCATTTTTTTACGCCTCCACCAGCTCGTACTCGGCGTCTTGCGCCGCCGGCGTTTCTTCGCCCTGTACCGTAGTTGTTTCCTCTCCTCGCAGTACCTCGTAGTCTTTTTCCGTAAGCAACACAACGGGGTTTATAACCGTCGCGCCGTCCTCCGGCCTTGTTAAGCGCAGGTAGTCGCAAAGAAGGGTGAGGGCTTTTGTCCTGTCGTACAGTCTTATCTCTCTGCCGTATTTGTTTTTTTTAATCCCCTCTATGCAAAGCGCCAGTTCGCCAAGCTCTTTAAGGCTGCCCTCGATGTTTCCGTCCCGGTCCACTATGTCTTTGGGGTTGTAGAAAGCGAGCGTCTTAAGAAGTTTTAACGCCTGGTATTCAGTTATCTGGTCTTCCTCGTTTTGGTTAGAGCGTAATAATCGGGCTATAGCGTCTTTTATCTTGGGGTCTCTCATCATGCGGGAGGCGTTGGATTGTATCGATGATTCGGAAAGGTTCTTGCCGCCGCCGTAGGCCTTTATGTACGCCGCGGTAGCGTTGAATAAACATTCTTTATTTGTGCAGTAGTACTCTACGAAAGCCTTGCGGCGCCCGGTAAGGTTCACGTACCAGCTCGACGCTTCTTTCGGAAATAAATCCTGCTGCTTTATGTCCGTGCGCAAAGAGAACACCCCCAAATCTTTTTTGAGGCATTTGTTCTCCGTGGATGATTATATTTTTATGCGTTTTATTAATGTTGTCAATCTTTTTCATAAAATATTTTATATTTTTTCTTTTCCGCGGAACCGCAGAACTTTTCGGTGAAAAAGTTTTTAATATTATTGTTAAATAATATTTTTATTATAAATAACTTTTCCTCTTTTCTTCTGCGGTTCTGCGGTTGTTGCGTTAATTCCTTACAACATAAGGATTTATTGACCGCAGAACCTTCAAAAAAGTCCTGCGGACGTTCTGCGGTTCTGCGTCTTTTCGTGTCATTATGATACAAAAATCGCGGTTTTCATCGCCTCTTCAGGTAAGAAGAAGGCGAAAAACGGCGTAAAAACGCCTTGACGCAGTACTCTCCGCAAAAGTTCTGCGTCATCTTTTTTGAGGCTCTATGCTTTTTACCGGTTTTCTTGTTGTTTAAGGCGGGTTACCCGCCGCCCGCTCCGGGCAGGGACTCCTGCCTGTACTTCAGCTTTATGTCCATGTAGTGGACCGTGTCCCCTACGCGCTTCTTCTTTAAACCCGCCTGCAGGTGGTCGCCGAAACTGTTCTTACCCATCACCTTGCGCGTCCCTTCGCCCTCGGCCCACTTCTTGAAATCTTCGTACAAGTCCGCGACGCTCTCCGTGTTTCCCGGGCACGCTTCCGTGCGCTCCTCTTTCCAACGTCCGACAAAGTCCTCGCTCTTGATGTATTCCTCGCTCGCCTTGTCTACCACGTCGCATAACGGAAACGCCTTCGGCCCTTCGCCCTTTCTGTAGTATTCGTGCGCCAGATATATCAACAGCGCCAATATTTCAGGCGCTTCTTCCTTCAGTATCTTTTTGTGTATGTATGTTATTTTTTCCTTGTCGGGCACGGTATAGTCGAACGGCACCATCCGTACGCGCCGCCTTATACCCAATCCCGTATCCTTCAGCTTCAGCTTGTAGTTGCTGCCCACCGCGATCTTGCAGACGGGCTTGAAATCTATGTCCTTCAAATATTTCCGCTTCGCGTTTATCGCCTCGCCGGATATTATCGACTTTAACTTGTCCATGTTAAGACGCCCTTCCGGAGCGTCTATCAGAAGGCCCATCCTTATTCCGGGAAGCCCCGCGTAATCGAACTGGCTCTGAAAGCGGTTCTCTATAACCACGTCCTGCGGAATGGGCTTCGCGTAGTCCCCGAATAATTCAAGCATAAGGCTTAATAACTCCGACTTGCCGTTCGCGCCCTCGCCGTGAAAGTTGACGAAGAACGAGGCGCCGTTGTCCCCCGTAAGGCAATACCCGAACCACGATAATATGTAGAACGCCAAGTCAGGCCTTTTTTCGCCGTCCTTGCTCGTTATCTTTGTCATAAAATCCTCAAACATCTTCGGTATCTTGGGCAGCGCCCATCCGCCTTCTTTAATCTTTCTAAGCGGCGCCGCCTTGCACGACGTGCTCTTCATAAACAGATCTTCGGGCTCGGCGGGACGCGTTTCTTCAGTGCGTAAATTATACGCGTCGCCCGCGCAGTTCAGCCAATCGCCGTCGGCGTCAAACCCTTCCTGCTCGCAGGCTATCTTAGGATCATGCTTCAAAATATTTTTTATGGCGCTTATCCCCGCAGACGAGAGTATCCTCCTGGAAAACGCCATCTCCCCGCCGTTCGCCTCGCTCGCGCCTTCCCAAAGTAACTCCCCGAAATGCGTCACGACCTTCTGCACGGCGCTCTCCGCGTAACGCTCCGTCCATCTTCCGTCTTCTTCTTTGTATACAAGCCAGCCTATCTGCGGGCAATAACGGATCCACCTGCCGCAGTTTTCTACTACGGCCTGCGCGAAATGCGCCTCGTTGATGTCGTGGTCTTCGTATATGTCGAAGTTTTCGGGGATCTTGCCTATGATGAACGCCGCGAGGCGTCCGGCGGCCGTATCTTCGCGCTTGTCGGTTTTCCTCGTCTGAAGCCCTTTATCGATGTAAAAGTCTTTCGCCGCCTTCGCCCTCGCCATTTTTAATGCCCCCCCCGCCTTCTTCAAATACGCAGACGCCGTTGTAAGTACAGCGCCTTACCGCCTTTTTCTTGTCGATTATAAAAATCCAGTCCTTATGCCGGCACTTGACCGCAATGTCTTTGTGCCAGCATTTCTTAACGAAAATCATTCTTTATTCCCAACATACAATCGCGCAAATATATCGGAGTTAAAAACTTGTCAATCCCGACGTCGACAAGTGCTCGCAGATATTCCTTCCCGCCGGCCAGTCGCAGCGCTCCGACGTCTCCCAGGGCGCGTTCAAGCCAAAGTATCCCGCTTCCGGCTTCATCGACAAGCTTCTTTTGAAAAGCCTTCGACGCCGCGGATCCCGGCTCTCCCCAAACAATATCCTTGGGAGACACCCCGCCATCTTTCAATTCTTTTATTTTTTCTTCCGCGGCCGCGTACGCTTCTTCCTCTATGGCATCCATCCGCTCGTTACTGCTTTTTAAGTCCAGCGTCTCAAGCGCGCGCCAAATCGCCTGATGCCGCTTGTCGTAAAACTGCCGCCACTTTAAACCCATCGCCGCGACTTCGTCCCTTATATTTCCGAAGTCGGCCTCGCTTATCAAGCGCCCGATAAACCGCGCCTCAAGCGCGATGCGGTCTTTTACGCGGTCCTTCTTCGTTTTCTTAATCGTCATTGCTGCCTACGTCATCCTCGATATCAGGCTCGAAAGGATAGTTGTCCTCGTCCTCGTCGTCAGGATCGGGAACGGCCGCGGCTTTCTTCTTCACTACGGCGCTTTTCTTTGCGCCCTTTTTCTCCTTCGGTTTCAGCGCCTCGGCCGCGACGTCCTTCGCCGCCTGCAGGTAAACTTCAGTGTATTCCTCGACGCTCATTCCCGCGTATTTCCAAAACAAATACCAGCAACGAGATTCTACATTTTTTTTGCCAAGTTCTTTTAAGTCGTCAAGATCGGGCACACGACTGTCGGGGAAAATTGTCACTAGCAGAAAATGAAAAAAGTCCTGCGCGTGTTTTCCCATGCTTTTGGATATCTCTTTTATGATATAGCCGTTAAATAACGCTTTAAGACATCGTTTTTGAAAATCATCAAATTTTTTTTCATCAAAAGACCGATCGCCCGAAAAGTCATTTTCCAACACTTTCAGAAGTAATTCCAGATATTCCGGCGGCTGTCTGTTTTTATTGTGCAGTTCTTGATCTTTCTCTATTCTCCATTCCACAACGCGCTCATAAACAAGCGTTTCTATTTTATTGTTAAAGTCATACGATTCGATTTTCTTTTCTTTCAGGGCTTTCATCACTTCTTTCGCGGACGGCAGCTGCAGCTCTTTGGCGACGGCTTCCAGCGCCTCACGTCCGTATTCTTTTATATTATCAACGCTTTTTTTCTCCCCTTTTGCCGCTTTATCCTCGGGTTTTTCTTTCCTCTTCTCTTCGTACCCGATCCGCCGTACGTCTATTTCCCCGGTGTAGTCGGTATGTACTCTCCAGCAGGCGTTTTTCTTCCTGTTTGTTTCCCCGGTAAATACGTAGTTTTTCAAGCGTAATATCTCGTATTCAGTGTCCGGATTAAAATTCTTAAATTTTATCTTGCTCGCGTTCTTGTATAAACTTTCCGGAGTACCGCCGGCGAAATATATTTTATCGTCTGTTTCCAATCCGGCGTCTTTCATCTGGACAGTAACCTTTTCTATTCCGTCGCTTATCATGTTATTCCACTTAACGCGGTAACATTCGCCGTCAAGACAGACGTCTTTATAATAATCATCTTCCGCGTCCGTAAACAGCGCGTTGTCAACATTGTGCGTCCTCTTCGCGCAATTCGCGCAAGCCTCCTTCATGCTGTCTTCTATCGTGTTGTTTTGTTTTTTTTGTATGTACTGGCCTATTCTAAAAACCTCAATTTCTTTTATTTTTTCTTCGTCATCGTCATCTTTTTTTTCATCGATTTTGGCGTTATGCAAATTAAAAAATTCTTGCTGGTCTTCTTCCGGAAGCTCCGCAAGCATAGCGGCGCCGACAATGTTCAGCCTGCCGTCCCGGAACATTCCTTTCAATTCTTCGGTTAAAGACACAAGCCGCAGCCGCTTGTATATCGCCGAAGGGCTCCTCGCGTAATGCTTCGCTATCTCCTCGACGCTAATTCCCTTATCCGCCATGCGGCAGAACAGTGCCGCCTCGTCAAGCGGGTGCATCTCAAGCCGGTTGACGTTTTCCGCCAGCGCGATTTCCTCGTCGCTCCTGGGATCGTCCTCGGCGTATACCGTGCATTCCGTCTCCGGCTCGTCAAGCTCACGGAGCGCCGCGACGCGCCTGCGCCCGGCTATTATCTTGTACCCGCCGCCGTCAATTGCTCTTAGCTCTCTTACCGCGGGCGGTTCGATAATCCCAACCTGCCGTATGCTCGATACCAGCTGCTTAAAGCCGTCGTCCTTCGTGTACTTCCTGTTGTCGTCTCCTGTGATGTCGCATAACTTAATTGTCTTTGTTGCCATTTTCTTCCTCCTGTTTATTTTTACCGCCCGCAGGGGCGGATTATTCATTCCGGCATCCTGTCATCCGGCGGCGGAAACGGCGGATCGGCGATTACTATGTCGTCAACCCCTTCGTTCGCGCAGTACGCTATCGCGTGCAAATAAGTATCCAGTTTCCATTCGTCGGCCTCGCCATCGAAAACGTGCCTGTAAAATACAACCCCGTTGTCGGGAAACATTTTGCCCGTGCGCGATTTGTACTGCGACGGGGTTTCGTAGTCGGGGACAGTCTCAACGAGCTTCCCGACTTTGCAAAACGGACATTCTTCGCTTTTAATATCGTATTCATGCCAACCGTTCGGCTCGAATTCGCTTCTACAGTTTCTGCAGTAATATTTCATTTATTTCCTTCCTTGTGATTTTATCTTTCTGTCTAAACATTCGATAATAGCTACCGCAACCGCGGCAACCTGTATCATTTCTTCGCGCTGTTTTTCAGGTTCTGTTTCAGAAAAAGCTTCAAGTATTTCCTCCGCAAAAATGTAATACCAACAATTTCCTTTACTTGGTCGTGAAAAGTCATTTTCAAAGCGTATCTTTTTTAAGTCTTCTTCTAGTTTTTCTTTTTTAATATCCTTGTTTATCATAGGGTGATCTTGCAATCCAAATTTTTTATCCTGCCGAACACGTTCTTTTCTTATTTCGTTAAAAATATTTTTCATTTCTCCCCCTTCGTCGGCTCCGCGCCGCTCCATAAAACATAAGTCCCCTTAAACGGATAACTTTTTTCTATCTCGTTTATTTTTAATTTTACAAACCTAAAGTTATCGGTCATCGATTTAGGCAGCCAGAATTCTTTTTTCACCTTCTGTCCGTCAGGCATCCGCACAATACATTCCAGCAGTACCGCTTTCTCCGTGTCGCGCACAAAATTAAATTCTTTCAACGCGTCAAAATCGATATGTTTCGCATTTTCCTTTGCCGCCATGTAAAACGCCTTCCATCCGGCGGGCGTAAGATCAAAATTAGTTGACGGGCCTTTCAGCCATCTTTGCTGTATCCAGAAACTTACGCCTTCATGGTTCATCAAAAAAGCCTTCCATGTTTCTTTCTCTATATACATAACAATTTTCCCTCCCGCTCCATGGCGCAACCCGTCGGATTTACCCTTCCGGAATGTTATTACCCACGAGGCCGATCAACGAACGGCCGAATTAAACATTCCGGAAAGGTACGGAGCAGAGCGGAGTCGAACCGCCTCGCGGCGCTCTAAAGGAGGTGAAAACCGCGCCGCGCTTCCGACATGGCTTTAAGCCATGCAAGCTGCCCCTATGGAAACGGCGGGAGTCGAACCCGCTGCCTCGGTCAGTCCTACCTGTAACCTTGCCGACCAACATAATCTACTTACCGGTTTTCAATCACGCTTCGGCTGTTGTGCTTCCGTTACACCAACATTTCCACCGCGAGTCTTTTTCCTCGCTTGCCACGCACCCGTGTTCCCGTTTGCGATAGGATAACCTCTATAACCCGAAGGGACGTGCCCCGGTTGTTTCTGCGTTCCCGCAGGCCCGGCGCCCGGCTCCTCATCGGATTTTAATGTGGGTTATTCTCGATAACGTTTTTTTATTCCGCGAATACGGAAACCCTTTGTCATCCCTCCCCGCATAATAATTTATAAACATAGGTATCGCCGAAGCGATAATAAATACGGCCAATACGAAAATCACTACTTCCATAATTCATCCTCTTTCATTTTTTTTCTTCAAAATCAAACGGATCTATAAGCGAGAATGCTTCGATGGTATTATTAGGCCATACGGGATCGGTAACAACCGTGTCCACCTTGCCGATTGACGACTGTAATATTTTTACGCAGCCGCCTCGGTATAACGTGCAGTTTCCTATTTGTTCCCAACTTCTCACTTTTTCTCCCCTTCAAAAAAATATATAAAGTCCCTCGATGTGGTATAATCGAATTACCACAAACAATCACCCCACAAGGAAGGACTTTATGACCGACTTAACCATACAAATGGCCCAAACTCAAACAATCGAAACGACTAAGGAAAGCAAAATCCAAGAGCTCGAAAATAAAATTAAAGCGCTTGAAACCGAAATCGAAGAATTGAAATACAACCCGTTGAGCTATGACGGCACCGTGTACAGGGATAAGAAAGATCATCCCTATTGCCCAACTTGTTACGATACTCATGGACAAAAAGTGCATCTCCATAAACCAATTTCCGGAAGAAATTGCTATTATTGTCAGGCTTGTAACGCTAAATATTTTGAAAAATAAAATTTTATTTTTCATCGTTGGTGTCATTCCTCTCTTTATTAGCGTGGTTTTATAATAATCTCGTATCCATTTATCGGGTCTATCTTTGGCATTATATGAATATCGTATCCATAGAATTCCGATGGTTTTTCATCAGTGAGTGCAATAGGGACTAATCTTGTAAGCTCAAAATCTAATTCTTTTATAAAATCGCATAATCTACCAATTTTATAACCTATTACTTGCTCATTCATCGCATCTTGCAATTTCATCTTTCCCCCCTTTATAAAAGCGGGCGAACCGCGCCCATTAATCTTAGGATCTTTATGACAGAAAGCAGTTTATCCAAGGCGCCGACCGGTTCCCATCGGCGCCTTGCTTCCAATTAAAAAGCCTCCTCCGGATCGTCGAATTATCCGGGGAGGCGTACAAAAAATTCTCTTTCCACGGAGAACCAAATGCCGTTTTTATCAACCGTTCGACTCGGCTGTTGTATCAAATTAGTTGTCTCAAAAAGGCAACAATTCGATAACTCTTTACGTGGTAAGGATTTATTGAAGGTTTTTATGTAATAAGCGTTTCAGGTCGGTATATGCTTCGCCGCAGTAGGCTTATATTATACGGTTACAAGATCGGCGTGTTTAATGTTTTCGGTTTCATGGGCATTATCGCCATGAGCGGTATTGTCTTGTGAGGCTTCTTCCGGAAGGCACAGTTTATCGTATTTACGCATATCCTCTTCTGAAAGAATACCTATTTTGAAGTTGGCAATCGCATTTTCGTGGATCATTTCCAATATGTCGCTTTCGTATTTCATTCTAATCCTCCTCAATAATTTCAATTAAAGTTCCTTTTTGCAAGGCAACCTTGATTTGCTCTTCCGTAAATGAAAACTGTAATTTTGCATCTTCCTTAAACGCTTTTAATTCTTTTTTGCTTATGTTGCCCCTGTCAGACTTGGAAAAACAATACGAAAAAAAAGTACGGTACTCATTCCTAAAGTACACTATAACACGGTGTCCGCCTGATTTCCCTTCACCTTGTCTGGCAATCCGTACTTTATATACATCGCCACCTAGATTTGCATCCGCTTGGTCTGTCTCAAGCTGATCGACCACATCCAACAATTCATGGTCTGTAATGCCTTCTTTGCTCGCAAAACGACTGAATCTGGTATATTTGAATACCCTCACTTCTCTATAATAACGGAAAAATATCCGTGTTTCAAGTTTTTAAAACTGACATTCTTCCCCCACGAAAAAGCCATTTTCCCCCCTTGTAACTTTCATTCAAAATAAGTATTTTATTACTATGAGCCTGAAAAAACAGCCAAACTGCGATATATTAATTATGATGAGCCAAAGACCCGCCCATTTTAACAAATATTCTCAAATTTCGACGCAAAAATCGTCAATGTTAATTGTACCCCC
>Ga0268262_10000777_pt1 | contig 41476 bp, 53 predicted proteins | sample TergutNc150P3_FD_190354 | JGI IMG/M metagenome (GOLD analysis project Ga0268262, IMG submission 190354) | Nasutitermes corniger P3 segment gut microbial community from laboratory colony in Florida, USA - Nc150 P3 (SPAdes) (version 2) | ecosystem: Host-associated > Arthropoda: Insects >...
CCCTGTAATGGTTTTAACCGGAGTAAAAAAAGGAATGCCCATTATTGACGATGAAGTCTTTGGTCCCGTTGTAGGGGTAATTCCTTTCGAGAATGACAGCGAGGCTTTAAGCATTGCCAACGACTCTTCCTACGCGCTGACGGCTTCCGTCTGGTCAAAAAACCAAAGGCAGGCGAAAAAAATTGCGGCTAACATCAACGCCGGTTCAATAATGATAAATGATCATTTAATGTCTCACGGTCTTGCGGAAACGCCATGGGGCGGCTTCGGCGATTCCGGGCTTGGAAGAACACACGGCGAAAACGGATTCCGCGAAATGTTCAAGGCAAAAGTGATTATAAATGATGTCCTTCCCGGCGCAAGACGCGAACCCTGGTGGCAGCCTTATTCGCAAAAAGTTTACAAAGGCCTTGCCGCTCTGGAAACTTTACTTGGAGAACGCAATCCGTTCAAGAAAATCGGCGCGCTTCCCGCTATCATCGGGTTTTTCATGGCGGCATGGAAAAAAGACGGGATAAAGAAGTAGCAACTTTTAGCAGAATCTGACGGACGGATATTAATTAATATGTTTTACAATTTTTCGAATTGCGTCGGTAAGACGTTTGGTAAGTTCCTCTTTCATGGTATCTGAAATAGTATCTCTTTTTTTCTTTAATAGTTGTTCATCCGCGTCGCTATCTGACTCAATAAAAAATAATAAATGCGGTCTGATTTGCAAAACCTTGGCAAGTTTTTCAATTAACTCCAGAGAAGGAAACCTGTTTCCAATTTCTATTTGACCTATATAGGAGGTTGAAGTGCCGCACTTTTCCGCAAGATCTGCCTGTGAAATTCCTCTTTCTTTACGGCATTTTCTTAGATTTTGAATAAAAACATCTCTCAAGCGCATATTAGCTATTAGAGCATAAGACCGTATTACTTACTTGACAATGCACTATATGCGAATATATGATAGTATATTAGCAAAAAGCTAATAACAAAAAACTTTATTACCAAGTAAGGAGGAAAAAACTATGGTAAATAAAAGATTCTGGTTGGGAATACTGGTAATGGTATTCGGAATGTTGGTTGTTGGGTGTGAAGAAGAGGCAAGAAGCGTGCCTTATTCACAAAGTATTATGATCTCGTTAATGGGCTCATCATGGGATTCTAGCACTCCAACAAAAGGTTCTGTTGAAATTAAGTTTGAACCGCCGGTCCAACCTGTTAGTACTTCTAGTACAAAGTTTACCGGAACACCCGCTAAAGTTTCAGTTGAGGACTTACAATGGCTGGAGACAAGCGGCATAAACTTGGAACTTTCTAATGCGAATAGTCGAACTATATCAATAACAACTATTGAAAAAAAAGGATGGGATGATTCGGTTTTTGTAAAATTAAATTTGACCCGATCCGCAGTACCTCCTACAGTTGATGAAAAACTTGACTATGGTACGGCAACAGTCTTAATTACCCTTCCCAATGATTTTACAGCAAAATATCCTGATGGAATTACTTGGGGAAAAAAAGATTTTCAGTTTTAGTTAAGGGTAAAATTTGTGTAACAGATTTTACGGAACATTTGGGGCAGATGTCGTTGCGCCGAAACGCTATATCACCTGCCCCAAATATTATATACAGTTTATAATTAAGTCATTGTTACAAAGTATCAACTCTTCTTAAACACAATTTCATTTCCTGACACATCCGCCGTAACCGTTTCCCCGTCGCGGATAGCGCCCGCTATAACCTGCTTTGCAAGCGGGTTTTCAAGGTCGGACTGAATTGTGCGCTTTAACGGGCGCGCCCCGAACATGGGATCATAGCCTCTCTCGGCAAGCAGGGACTTTGCCGCTTCCGTCACCTTCAGCGTAATTTTGCGCTCAGCAAGCCTTTGCGAAAGGCGCGTTAGCTGAATATCCACGATTTTGCCGATTTCGTTTTTCTCCAGCCTGTTGAAAATTACCGTCTCGTCTATCCGGTTTAAAAACTCAGGCCTGAAACTTTGTTTTAACAGTTCCAAAAGCGAGCTTCGCAAAGTTTCCGGGTTCTTCGCGCCAAGTATCAAGTCCGAGCCTAAGTTGCTTGTCATAATGATGATGACATTCTTGAAATCGACAACGCGCCCCTGTCCGTCCGTCAGGCGGCCGTCATCAAGTATTTGTAAAAAAACATTGAAAACTTCCTGATGGGCTTTTTCTATTTCGTCAAAAAGGATTACGCTGTAAGGCCGCCGCCGTACCGCTTCCGTTAACTGGCCGCCCTGCTCATAACCGACGTAGCCGGGGGGCGCGCCGATTAAGCGGCTTACCGAGTGTTTTTCCCCGTACTCGCTCATGTCTATGCGGGTAAGGGCTTTTTCGTCATTGAACAAAAAGTCCGCGAGCGTTTTCGCAAGCTCGGTTTTTCCTACGCCGGTCGGTCCCAAAAACAGGAACGAACCCAGCGGGCGCGCCGCGTCGGAAAGCCCCGCCTTGTTGCGCCTGATCGCGTCGGCGACGGCGGCAAGAGCCTCGCTCTGTCCGACAACTCGCTTTTCAAGTACCTTCTCCAAATCGAGATATTTCTGCAATTCGCCGGAAAGCATTTTTGACACGGGTATACCCGTCCACGCGGATACGACACCCGCGATGTCTTCCTCGCTAACTTCTTCGCGCAGTAATGCGGCGCTTCCGCGCTTATTTTCCATCTGGGCTGTAAGGGCGGCAAGCTGTTTTTCCGCTTCGGGAATTCTTCCGTGTTTTACTTCCGCCGCTTTTGAAAGATTGCCTTCTCTTATATGATGGTTTTCCTCAATTTTTAATTCTTCTATCTGCTGTTTAAGTTTCCTGATTTTCTGAATATCAATCTTTTCATTTTCCCACTGGGCTTTCATCGCGTCGCGTTCTTCCGTGATACCCGCGATTTCTTTTTCCAGTTTTGAAAGGCGGTCTTTAGATGATGGGTCTTCCTCGCGCGAAAGAGCCTGCTTTTCAATCGAAAGCTGGAGAAGTTTCCGCTCAAGTTTATCAAGCTCGGTGGGGCGGCTGTCCAGTTCCATCTTCAGGCGGCTTGCGGCCTCGTCAACAAGATCAATCGCCTTGTCCGGCAAAAAGCGGCTTGTGATATAACGGCTGGACAATGTTGCCGCCGCCACAAGCGCCTCATCCTTAATCCGCACGCCGTGGTGAACTTCGTACCGCTCCTTAAGCCCGCGCAAGATCGCGATTGTATCCTCAACGGAAGGTTCCGCCGTGTACACCTGTTGAAAGCGGCGTTCAAGCGCGGCGTCTTTCTCAATATGTTTGCGGTATTCGTCTAATGTTGTAGCTCCTATACAGCGAAGCTCGCCCCTCGCAAGCGCGGGCTTTAGCAGGTTGGACGCGTCTGTCGCGCCTTCCGCCGCTCCTGCTCCCACCAGCGTATGCAGTTCGTCAATAAATAAAATAATTTTTCCGTCGGTAGCCTGTACCTCGTGAATGACGGCTTTCAGGCGCTCCTCAAACTCGCCGCGAAATTTCGCGCCGGCGACAAGCGCGCCCAAATCCAGCGCGAGCAGTTTTTTTCCTTTTAGTCCTTCCGGCACATCGCCCTCAACTATCCGGCGCGCAAGCCCTTCGACAATGGCGGTCTTGCCTACGCCCGGCTCGCCGATAAGCACGGGGTTGTTTTTGGTGCGCCGCGACAGTACCTGCATACATCTGCGGATTTCCTCGTCGCGGCCTATTACCGGGTCGAGTTTTTCCTGACGCGCAAGCGCGGTTAAGTCGCGGCAATAGCGTTCCAGTACTTGATATTTTTCTTCGGGATTTTGATCGGTTACGCGGGCGTTTCCCCTCACCTGCTTGAGCGCGCCAAGTATCGCGTTCTTTGTAACGCCCGCTTTTTTTAAAAAGTCGGCGGCTTTGCCGTCCCCCGCGGCGATGGCGATTAAAATGTGTTCGGTGGAGACATACTCGTCTTTTAAAGCCGAAGCCTCAACTTCCGCCTTTGCGAGAACTTTTGACGCGGCGGATGAAAAATAAACCTGCGCCGCTTCTCCGTAGATTTTGGGCGTAGCGTTTACAAGCGCCTGAACGCCCTCGGCGAGCTTTGCGGCGTCGCCGCCTATTTTCTCGATTATCGGCGCGGCAATTCCGTTCTCCTGTTTCAGCAACGCAAGCAGGACGTGCTCGGTCTCGACCTGAGAGTGGTCATTTTTCTGCGCGATAGCGGACGCTTCGTTCAGCGCTTCTTGCGCCTTTATTGTGAATTTATCGATATTCATTGTTTATATAATAAATGAATAGCGCTTTACAATCAATAAATAAAAGGGGCGTGTCCCAGATGATTTGGAACACGCCCCTAATGACCTTAGAACTATCTCCTTACGGTTGTTTCGTCCACGTATTTGGGTCGTTGTTTGTCCTCGTATATGTTCCCGGTGTTCCATTGGCTGAGTCTGTTGCGTAAAATTTTGTACGTAAGTCGCCGGTGAATGGATAAGTAGTACCAAAATTAGCTGAAGCAATCGTTCCTTCAAACGTTACGCTGGTAAGGTAGCTGCAGCTTTCAAAAGCCCAACTACCAATCTTGGTAACGGTGGCTGGTATGGTTATACTGGTAATGACGCAAGATCTAAAAGCATAATTATCAATGGTGGTAACGGCGGCTGGTATGGTAAATACACCATTAAGGAATGTCTTTGAAGGCGGACACCTAACTAAAGTGGTTTTTGCTTTGTTGTACAGTATGCCGTTATCTGAACAATAGTTGGCATTACTATCAACAACATTTATTGCAACAAGTTGGGCGAAACCGGTAAAATAATTTCCCGAAAGGGAGGTAAAGCTTGCCGGTATGGTTATATCGGTAAGATTGCGGTTGCCATCAAAAGCCCCACTCCCAATGCTGGTAACGCCGTCCGGTATGGTAAAAGAAGCACCTGCTTTTCCTGCCGGATATGCGGTTAAAGTGGTTTTTGCTTTGTTGTACAATATGCCGTCATCTGAAATATAATTGGCATTTTCGGTGGCAACATTTATCGCGGTAAGAGCGTAGCAATTGGAAAAAGCCTCACTCCCAATGGAGGTAACGGCTGCCGGTATGTTTATGCTGGTAATGCTGATACATCCGATAAAAGCCTCTCTCCCAATGGTGGTAACTTTTGCCGGTATGGTTACGTTTGTAAGCGCTTGGCAATTATAAAAAGCTCTTTCATCAATTAAGGTAACGCTTTCTGGAATGGTTACGCTTTTTAGGGCGCTGCAAACTGAAAAAGCATGATCCCCAATGCTAGTAACGGTATTCCCTATGATTAAACCAACAATGTTGTCGCAGAGGGAAAAAGACTCATCTCCAATGCTGGTTATAGTACTGCCGGAAAGGTCAAGGATAACGTATTTGGGCATAGAATTATGGTTACTTCTCAACGTTTTTCCGGCGCTTCCGTCGACGTTGAATTTACCTTTCAGGTCGCTTACGTTCAGTTTAACCAGATAAGGTGTTTCTTCAGTATTTCCAGACTGGCTTTTCAACCATGTGTCCATGTCAGTTATGCTGGAAAATGTAACGGTGGTAAGATCGGTCGCCGGAAACACGGCGGTAATAATGTAGGAGTCGGCGGCATTGGTTGCCGTTGCCCCAGCCACAGTGAAGAAGTTTGCCGGTACACCTCTACATGTCCAGCCTTCTTTTTCATAAAGGGTGATAGTAGCTGTATACACTGTCATTGGTTGAAAAACGCCGCTTGGAGACCAGCTTACGATTCCGGTGTATTGCGCGGTTGGGGTTATTTGAGACACCGGTGTTGCTCCGATTACGGGCGCGGTTATGCCGGGGATATTCGCTATAGTGACAGTATCCGATTCCGGATCCTCCGAACAAGCCGCCATTGAGAACCCTATTATTGCAACGAGCGCAATAATCAAGAGGTTTCCCAACACTCGTACCAAATGTACGCTGCTTTTGTTTTTCATTCTAAAACTCCTACGGACTTTAGTCCGTTATTATCCAGCCCTTTGCCGGATAACAATTGAAGTCGTATCCTGTGGATATGTCGTACCCTTTGGGTACTTCTACCCTTTTGGATACGTTGCACCCTTAGGTGCGCCACATTCAACGAATGTGTATACTAAAGCCGGATTTTTCCGGCATTGTACCTGTGTATATATAGGAAATTGGTAAAAAATCGACACCCAGCCGCAGAGAAAGAAGTTGCGAGAATGTAATTACTCATAAGGAATGACAATATCAAAAAAGTTATTAAGATCAGCTATTTCTTTATGTAGTATAGAGTTATATAGGTTTATAGTTTTTTTATCATGTACATAGAAAAGCCATCAAAAAGGTATTAAATCCCTTTTTATGACTGTTTTAATCCTCTTTTGATCCCAAAATCGTTACCTAAAAACTTGACAAACAAACAATTTAGAACGATATTATAAATGACTCTTAGTTTAAGTACAGAGCCACGACCCGCGCACTCCCTGTCTAGGAGTGTGGGGGTCATTTTTTTGGTAATACCCAGTTTTTATTCATAAGTAAATCACGAGGTAAATTCCAAGTTTTTCCATGCCATTTTAGTATTACAGTTTGTACAGGAGTTCTATGTATTTCTTTCCACAAACCTTTTTGGATATCGTCCGATGTTGTTTCTTCTAAAGCATTGATTACAACAACTCTTGCCCTCTGAAATTTTCCAGCATCCCGAATTTCTGAGGATATTGATTTAAATCCGGGCTCCTCCTGATGCTTTATTTCTCCTATTTTATTATCAATGATCATGTCTGCGCTTTTGACTATCTTTGATCGAGGTAATAAATAAATTTTATGCCCATCGTTGGCTAATTCTTTGGCGGTATCCAGTTCTTTTTTACTATAGTTCCAGTTTTTAGATTGTTGTACATAACCGCCTTTTTGTCCATCAAACAAATGAACATAACCTTTAAGCAGTTCTTTCTGATAACTGATCATGTCTAAGTCCGCTGTCTGCTGTAAAATATCTGACCATATACCGTATTTTGTAGCGCGTTCAATCATAGAGTCTGTTATTTTCCACCAGCTTTCTTTATCCAGCGGATTTCCCCCAAAACCGTCCATCGGCGTAAACTCTTTCCTGAGGCTTTTCATCGAAGGATTTTCAACAGTTGTCTCATTTCCGATCTCACTTTGATATACTGCCTGTAAGCCTGTCCTGCAATTAAAATGATAAGGCGGATATCCGAAAGTTTCCCAGAACGGATGATCGGATACCATAGTAAGAGACTGTTTCCCGTCCCGCATAAGCCCACGGCAAATATCAGACGTGCGGTCATCGTCAACTATAAGTAAACGCCAAGCTGGGGGCGGGTTATCTTTGAACTGCATGAGCTTGCCGGCGGTGTATGCCGTCTGCGTGTTTGTGCGGTAAACGTTTTCCCAATAACCGGGTCTAAAATTTAATGCGCCGTCTTCTGCGGCGATGGCTTTAATGTCTTTCCAGGTTGAGGCATAACCCTCGCCTTTTTCCATAGCGGAAATAAGCCTGCCCCTTGCCGCTTCGATGTAATCAAGCTGTGTAAGTCGAGCAACAGTGAACGCCCTAAAACGTAATTTGGGTTCAAGAGCGTTCCATTCCTTCTTTGGCATGGGAATTTTGCTTTTCATAAAAGAGACAGCCTCTTCAAAAGGAAGGGGTGGTATTTCTTCATCTGCCGCAGCCAATTTGCGCGAAGCGTGGTCCATTCCAAGCAGTAAAGCGGTAGTGATAAGTATTTGCGTTTCCCGTACAAAATCAGGATCGATATCCGGCAGATACGGCTCTTCAAGCTGCTCTTTTGACGGCGGTTTGTCTGTCTTAGAAAGGTTGTTAAAATAATTTGTGAGAGTTTTGCCAATGCGCTTGCTTATCCGTTTTTGGGCGGCGTTGGCAAGCCCGTCCAGTTCGGCAAGCCGTGAGTGTTCCAGTGTTACATAATCCGTATCAGCGGCAGGGCTTTTTTTTTACCATTTGCAAATTTGTTTGAATCCGACAGGTCAAGGCTCGCGGGAGTTTCTTTTATAAAAGTGTCCTCTTCATCGCGCGGACGCGGTAAACCGTAGCGGTCGTACATGGCGTCACGGGAAACGGCGATGCCGTGTTCTATTGCCTTCATAACCTGATCAAAACTGGCTTTACGCTCGGTGTCCACTTCGGCAAGCGGCGGGACCACATCACCAAAACCGTTAAGCTCTACCGCCCAGTTGATAATTTTCTGTATGAGCGCCTGACCTTCAAGAGCGATGCCTTTAGCGTCCTCATAAAACAGATCGGCTTGTACTTCGCCTAGGGCGAGACTGCCACCTTCGGTTTTACTTGTCGCGATGGTTTGCCCCGTAAGGCCGTAGCTGATTTGCGTATCGCATGCGTCTACGAGTGAAGCGAAACCCTCAAGATCGCCTGACATGCCGATTTCTGTAATAGATTCTACATTTCCAACCGCGGTGGCTGAGCCAGATGTAATGGCAAGAAGTTGTTCCGCTATGAGTCTGGCTGTCTCGCGGATTTTATTCTCATCTCCGTCGCCCTTAAAAATTGCCAAAATAGTTTTGACTGAAAATTTTTCGGTCGCCTGTAACCAGAATTCATAACCCGCTTTTTTGAACATATACGGCCAATAAACGCAACGCAAAACACTCGTTCCGTAAGGGTTCTCGTCATCGGTGTCATGGTGATATTCCAGCCATTTGTACGGCTGATCAAGCGGCTTTTTCTCGCCAAACTCGTTGAGATACAGTTTCCAGTTACGGTCAAAAACAAACCGTTCCGGTTTGCGGGTAATGATGTTGTCGGGAATGTACATACCGTCCTCTAAACGCCATACTAATTCGGAAACCGAAAAGCCATAATCGAGGCCGGAATATACCCGTTTGAGTTTCTGGTAGGTTTTACCCCAAAGATCAAAGCCCTTTACAAAAGCAAAAACTTTATCAGGGCAGCCTTCCGGCTGGGTGATGTGTATAGGAAAATTGAGCGCGGCCGTTTTGAGTTTGTTGAGCAGGGATTTTATCCGCGGATCGGTACGCATCTGCCGATAGGTGTCATACGATGAAAGCGTGCCGGGAACAATGTCATCGGGGTTCGGCATATAGTTGAGAAAACTCCCAAGTACATTGTCGGTAATGACCTGTGTGGTTAAGGTTTTGGTGTCAGGTTTTTTCATAGTTTTTTATACTCTCCTTTATTCGTTTGCAAGATTGCTTTTATTTGGCATAGTTGCCATAAGTTTCATACAGTCGCAGAGGTAAAGTGTGGCAGAGCCAATTTGTTCAACTCGCATTATTACCTCTCATGGATTTGCCTTAAAAAAAGCTTTTGCAAAACCGGGCGGAGTAATGGCTCGTAAAGCCGCTCGGTCAAGCTTTAAATGTTTATATTCCGGCGGACACTTGGGAATACTTAAATCTATTGAGTTAGTTCTATTATTGCATGGATTTCTGCGCATCATATCCGCAGGTCTTTTCTTTATTAGCGAAGTAGGATTATTAAAATAGCCCCAGATGTCCGTTTTCTTTACTCTATTTTCTCCGAATTGCCATTGCTCAAATGTAAAACACGGTCTGCCAAGAAATTGACGTAAATAACCTGTTGGATTTTCTAGCGCCCAAAATTTCAAAGTACCTTGTAATCTGCATTGCCAGATGATCTCCATAATGCGTTGTACAATTTCCATACCAACAGAAAAATCTCTTTTTCTATGGCAGCCGTTTTTTGCCAGAGAAAATTCAGTGCATGGCGGAGCGGCTAATATGCCGTAAACATTTTCAGGCGGTTCATATGTCCGCACATCGTATTCAGGAAGCGTAATAAGGCGCACGTCATATCTTGCTTTTTTATACGGTTTTGACCATGAGCCGGTTCCGCCGCACAGATCAAGAATTATTTTTTTAGCCATAACTTACCACCTCCTTACCATGTCAATAATTTTTCGTGCCGCTGTATTGGCACTGATTTTCACCTGCTCCACTACCGGCGTCCCGCTGCCGGAAGGTATCACTTTGACAGCCAGATACAAGCCGTCCATTTGATCATCAAACTTCCACTTGGGAAAATTAACCAGTTCATTAATCATGTCCTCAGCGCCTTCAGCGGGGAAACGGATTATTCCGTTCTCAATCAGAGGAGAGAGAAACCGGGCTTTCGCGTCTTTCGACAGCGTGTTTGACAGTTTTTTAATAGGCAGATATACGTTCTCTTCCGCCGCCATTTTTTGCACGTAATTTCCGTAGATGCCGCTGAACACAACGTCTTCCCATGCGATGAGTTCATAACCGAGAAGCCGATGCGTGATTATAAGCTGCCTGACGGTTGCCGTTTCGCTGCATACCTTTGCCCAGGGTATTAACACGTATATAATGCCTGTTTTCCGATGCACCGCGATGGGAATTTCCGCCGTGCGGTCGTGTTTGCCGGTCGCGGGGTCTACGCCGTTAAAATAGCGCAGTTCGTTTGCCGGGGGAAGTTCGCGATACTCGTGGGCTTTTATCCACGAACGCTGGATAATGCGCTGCTCGTCAGATAACGGCTCGTTATTCCACTCGGTTGAGAAACTGTCAAAGCCAAGCTGCTCACGCTTTTCTTCCAGCGCCTCGGCGGACCAGTATCCCGGCCAGAGCGGGGAGCCGTCGGGACGGAAGCAGGAAAGCCGCACGGCGATCCACCGCTTGAGCGTTCCGGCTTCCACTTCCGCGATGAGCCGCGAAATAGGATCGTCAGAATGAAAAATCGTGTTGACCCAAATAATAAACGCGGTCTTGCCAAGGTTGAATACTACACGTTTGAGCCAGCGGAAAATTTTATCGCGCTGTGACGGGGAATCCACCGCGTCATCTTTAAGCACGTCATCAAGAATGATAAGGTCGGGGCGGTACTGGCGGAACCGTGTGCCGCGCATGGAAGCCCCGGAGCCTTTGGCTTGTATGCAGGTTCCGTTTTTAAGCTCAATGCGGTCATCACGCCAGATGTCGCCTTTCAGTTCCTTAAAATCTTCAAGTAGAAGCTCATTTTCCTCAAGCTCTTTTTTTATGTTGATGAGGTTCTCCCGGGCGGCGTCACCTGACGCGCCGATGAGCAGGGCGTAACGGTTTTTCCCCGTAATGATGCTCCATAGAACATAAGCGAAAGACCAACGGACCGTTTTGCCGTGTTCGCGCGGTTCGACAAACATCGCGCCGGCGAGCTTTTCTGTCGGCTTTAAAAGGCTGTGATAACGCTCGTTAATAAACGGTTTAAGGCTGTTTGAAGTGTCTTCGGAAAGCGAACGAATGTCCGCTACGGCGTATAAAATCTTTTGATAATCTGCAGGGTCCGTGAAAAAATAATCGGAAAAATAGTATTGACAGAAAAAGCCGAAATCTTTCCGGGCGCGGCTGACACGTTTTTTTTGTTCAAGAGAAGATCGGTCATCACCTACCAGTTCGGAAAGAAAATCGCTCATTACGCTACCTTCGCGTCATCGACAATTTTGCAGAGTCTCTCCAGCAGATCGGGATCGTGTTTAATGGCGGTTTGCAGTTCGGCTTTTATTTTTTCTTTCGCTTTGTCCAGAGCCTTCACCGCTTGGGTGCGGTACTGTGAAAGTTTCGCCTGCGCTAGCGTTAGTTTCGCTGTCGCATTGATCATTTTGGCGGGGTCTTCAAAGTTGATACTCTCAACATTATGCAGTTCTTTTGTGATAAGCTGCGCTAGAAACATCAGCATAGCTTCGGACTGTTCTGTGCCTGGGTGATCCTTGAAAACTTCAGCCATTGATTTGGATATTTCGATGCTTTTGCGGACATCGGCGATTTCATCTTCATATTTTCGGACGGCGTGCCGTACCGCTTCACGGCTTACGGTTAGTTTCAAGCCGTTTTGTTTCAAATATTCATTAACCTTGTCAGTTACATAGACGATTGTATTTTTGCCGCCGTCCCAGTGCGTAACAATAATCTCATGTAATCCGTGCTGATCAGCTTTGCTTTTCTGTCCCATGATTACCCCCGCTGTATGAGGATACCGGGATCCGGATCGATGTTTCCTTCCAGCAGGTCAACGCCCCGTGGTTTCAACTTGTACCAGCGGACATAGTCTTGCGTAAGAAAAGGATGGGGCTGTTGTTTTTTCTCAACGTAATCTTTGTCAGTCAGGTATTCCAGAGAAGCGTGAACGTCCTCTGTTTTATGATACTGGTATAAAATGCTGATGATAGTGATCTCATCGACCCCGTTAGGATACACTTTTTTCAACAGATCGAGGATCTTGCCTCTAACAATTGTATCTTTCATTAACTGCCCCTCTCCTTCCATAGTTCAATAATGTTCTTGGCGAACTCCGAAAACTGCGTCGAAATTTTGTCGGATAACCGGTTGATATCGCTTTTCCAGCCGCCGAGTTCGCGGTAAAACGTTTCCCTCCTGACATACTCCATCTCAATATATGAAAGCCTCCTGCCGTGATCTTCTATGGTTTTGCTCATATCGCTCCGCAGCTCTTTTGTTTTGGCTTCAAGGCAGTCATGGAAGTCTTTTGCCCGCTTCTTATCTTCTTCTCCGTTGTTGTCTACTTTTCTGATGAGATATAGAACCACAATGACGAGGACGCTGGAGATTGCCGACGGTCCCCATGACTGGAAGATTTTAAACAACGCTGCCCATTCCATGCTTACCTCCCAAACAGGCTGTGTAACAAAATACCGGCGGCAAATGAAGCCCCGGACACCGGCCAGAAAAATTTGTTTTTTAGGCGTTCTTTTTCAAGTTCTTCTCTCAAAGCGGATTCCCTTATTCTTGATGCCGCAAGTTCCGGCGCGTATTGCAGCATGGCGGCTTTGTAGCCTTCGGCATACGCTTCATGGACGGAGGAATCAATTTCCGTTTCCGCCGCTTCCATCAATTCCAGAACCAGCGATCCCGGATAAAATTTTTCCGGCTCGATCCCGTAATCGTTGTTTTGCGCGTTCGGCGATTTCGTCCGCATTTGCGCGTAATTGATCTGCGTTAGGAGCGGCAGAAACAAGATCGCAAGCAGGAGTCTTTTCAATCTCAAGTTTTACCTCCTCAGGTGTTTTGATATCCGCGGGCGCGGGCTTTCTTGTGAACAGTCCCCGAAAGAACCATCCGGCAAGAAAAACCAGCGCCGCGCCGATGCCGGCAAGGGCTGTTTTTAATTTACCCATTCCCGCTTGCCGGTTTATCGGAGCCAAGAGCAGTTGTTATCTTTTTCAATATCGCTTCATAAGCGAAAGTTGAAAAAGCGAAAATCACCGCCCACCAGAACCAGACCTGATTAGGTTCAGGAAAGAATTTTCCAAAACCCAGCAAAAACGATACGATGCCCGATAACATGGCGGGTATCCATACCCTGTAGCCTTTCAGACTGTTTTTGCGGTCAAGCTTTTTGATGAGTTCCGTGAAAACAATTGTTAAGATGATTGCAATCACGATGAACATCGGTAAAATATTGAGCATATATCCTCCTTCCGGGACGCGCCCGGTTTATTAACTCGTTTTTCTCATGTTCCATAATTTCTCGGCTTCTCTTTTAGTATTTCCGCTCGGTCCGTAAGCGCCGCACTTCGGACACCATACGCGAAAACCTTGATCTATCTCTTTGCCTGTTACAGGGTGAATATATATATGCCGTTTGCTATTGCTCCAAGGTTCTTCACAGCCGCAATGCGGACATTCTTTCAGTTTCATTTTTTCCCCTGCTTAAATTTGATAATGCGGCCAATCTGGCGGATTCCAGTCGGCGCCGCATGTAAGCCCCGCTTTTCTCGCGCAGTCCCTGATAATTACAAATGTTTTGTAGTAATGCGCCAAATCCCAAGTTGGGTTCCCCGCGCTGTCCGTGGGTACTACGTCCATAGCGAGGCCGTCGATGTGTTTGCTTTTGAGCGTCCATGTGATAATGTAATTGTCTTTTTCGCTGCGGAGCAAATACAATCCTGCGGCCGCGCGTTTTTTGTTTACTTCTTCAAGCGTCTCTCTGCCTTGCGCGTGATACGCTTCCTGTACCGCGAGGAGCCGTCTTCCCTCAACAGCGATATATCTGTCTTCGCCCAGTTCTTTATCCAGTAGGTTTAAAAAATCTCTGAATATCGGCTGCGCTACGGGGGAAAGTCCTTCCAGTATTTTTGCGGTTCGTTCAGTCATTTGATAAAGAGTTTAGTAAAGGGGGAATTTTATTACTCTAAATGGGATAAATACCAGGTTTTTTTGATGTTAAATATTATCTTTTGAGTATAACCTCTCACGAATAAATATCCTTACAGTTTTTTTATGTACGCCGAACCGTTTTCCTATTTCAACATTATTTTTACCTTCACAGAGCATTTCTTGTATTTCTCTCTCATGTCCTGATAATTTCACATTAATCGCTTTCCCGGGCTTACGACCTAGTTTTATTCCTTTTAACTTACAACGGGATAACGCTTCTTTTGTGCGGCGTGAGATCATATCCCTTTCAATTTCTGCGGCAATTGAAAACGCAAACGCCAAGACTTTGGACTGGATATTGTCAACTAACTCATAATTGTCTTTTACTGTTATTACTTTAATGCCACTTTTCATGCAGAATTCCAATATTCGCATAACCATATACATTGATCTTCCAAGCCGTGATAATTCACTTGCTATTATCAAATCACCATCTTTTAACTTTCCCATAAGTTTGCCCAATTGTCTTTTTTCAGGCTCTTTTGTACCGGATACGCCGTGATCAATTATGTATTCGTCAATCTTTAAGCCCATTCTGCTGGCTTTTTCATCAACGCCTATTCTTTGGTTGTTTTCGTCCTGTTGATCGGTGCTTACTCTCAAATAGCCATAAGTCATTTTAGACATATCCTCCTTTATCATTCACCCGCAAACAATTCCAATTGCCCTAAAGATTTGAGTTTTTGGAGCAAAAAATTAAAAGGTCTTTTCTGGCGACGCACCAGTTTCCTTCGTCGTCTTTCCACGCCGACAGTTCCTCCTTCTGGATTAAGCGGTATACGGTCATGTAGGCAACCGAAAAGAAATCCGCTATCTCCCGGGTAGATAAAATAGCCGGAAGTTTTTCTATTTTTAATTTCTGGGTGTCGCTCAGCATATTCATCCACCGATTCCGGATCCAACCGCCATGACCGGCCGATCTTGACCGCGGCGATTTCTCCCATTGTCAGAAGATAGTACACCTGATGGAGCTCCATACGGAGCGCGCGCGCCGCTTTTTTTACCGTCAAAAGCATACGTTTCCTCCTTGTCGGGATTAAACCCGGCTTTCCAGCAGATGTCGCGCAGGGCGAGTATAAGCGCCGACGCTGCGCGTCTGGATAAAAAAGAAATGTCATCGACCTTGCCGATGCGCTTCACCATGCGTCGCAGGCTCTTTTCGTCTTTTACGCGGCTTGCCAATAACCAAAGTCCTTTGATGTAATACTCCTGTCGGCGGCTTATCATTCCGGGGCTGTTGGGTACAGCGCTTCTGTTTTTATTTACCTTGTGGCCCGAAGGCAGAAAGCCAAGCCGCATGAAGGTGCCCATCACCGTGTTGAACTGTAAATCAGTTTCGATATCCTTCGCGCTTAGAACGCCGGCGCCGGAAAGAATGGCGCGGTACGCTTCGTCATCGAGGCCAAGCTGTTTTTTCGCGAGGTGGATTATCGCAAGCCGTGATTTTTGGTTCTGCATTATTACTCCTTTTTCTTTTTTCATAAAAATTGTCTTATTCCCCGATTCGGTATAGACCCATTTCTTATTTTTGCATATCTTCTAACACAATCACGACACCAGAGATACAATTTATCTTTTGTAACCTTACTTCCCCTAAATTCGGAAAGCTTTTTAATTTCTTCACATCTGCCGCACAATTTGTATTCATATCCGTTGAGATACAAATGGGGTATTGCCCTAGAATCATCAAAAAATATAATATCTGCGTTTTTTGGCAATGCTATCGCCCTGCCCTGCGCGAATAATATTTCTTTGAAAGTAGAAAGATTAAATGGGTTTATTACGCGCATTATATTTGGACATTTATCCACACATTCCGGCGCGACGTGTTTAGTAAGTAAAAGAATATCATTTTCTTTTTTATTGCAAACACGGCAGTTTCTAAATTTCCTTTTGTATGTACTTTCTTTTCCCGTCATTTTTTGCCTCCAACCGATATCCTTTAAAAACGCCCCGGATGGTACGCTTCGGACTAAAGTCCGCTGTACCGTCCGGGTTACCGCGTTACGCGCTTAGTTTCGCCAGTTCCTGATTAACCAGGTCTCTTTTTGTTTCCACAAAGGAATCTTCTTTTTGCTTTCTGGCGGCCCCTACTTTTTCGAGGGTCTCGTCGTCAAGAGAAAGCATGGCTTCCTTGTCCGGCTCGATCTTTGTGCGTATGAATTTCTTGAGGCCGAATTTCTGCAAGAGGTCCGCCGTCTCTTTGGTCGTGCTGATGGAGTCCGGAGCTTTCCTGAAACCGAATTTCCCGAAAGAACGTTCAAGGCTCTTGTTGTCTTTAAACAGTTCGCCGCGGAAATACCGGGCATAGGCTTCCATCGCCTTCACGCAACTTTTGTACCGATCCCGTAAAGGTTTGCCTTCGGCTGCGGCCGTTTCCTTAATCTTGGAAATTTTCTCGTCCGCGTCATTATCGATAGCCTCTATTTGGGCTTCGATCTCGCACATCTCTTTGAGGATGAAGTCCGCTTCATCCAGAGATTTAATTGTCATTTCGTTGCTCTTTGTCCTTGCCATGTGTTTTACCTCCTTACACAAGTTCTGAACGTTTATTTTAAAGAGAGCATAAAAGCTATGCCCAAAATAAAACCGAGAAATGTCGTAACTGCTCCGGCGATAAATGGTCCCGGGTCTTTTCCGATACCAACTAAAAAATCAAAAATTATTTGTTTTATCTTTTTCATGCCGCACTTCCTTCGTTTATGGCTAAGGCAGGCGCATCAGGCACAAAAGACATAACATTGCGCAGAACTTGCCGGAGGTTCTTCGTTTCTAATATGATCTGCTGGCATTTTTTAGGCGCGTCATTTAATGAGAACACCCCATCGGTAGCCAGATTTTCAATCGCCTGAATTCTGGCGTCAATTTTTTCGTAACCGTCTGAACATAGTTCAATTTTCATTTCTCCCCTCCTCATGTTCTAAAGCGGCGAGATAATCTTCTATCGCCGCCTGTGTTTTTTGCGACATGGCTTTATACGCCTGCCGCAACAACGGGTTCTGCGGAATGTCCTCGCCGAAATGCGCGAAACGTTTGCTTATAAGCTTTCCGTCATTCGTACGCCTTACGACAATGATCTCGGATACCAACTCGCCTACAGTTCTGTAGTTCCGCAAAGAACGGTTAGCCGCCGCGGGAACTTCAAACAATTCGTCAAAGTCGAATTTCATCTGCCCCGGATCGCCGCCCAAGTCGATGCGGTTGTAGCCGTCTTCCCCAGCCGGTGGCGGCGGGGCAATCATCTTGAGCACGTCACGCATTGTCAAACCTTTAAGCGCGTCGGGGTTATTCTCAAAGTGTTTGAAAATCTTTAGGGCAAGAGTTATTTTGCGCTCAGGGAATCCGTAAGCTATGGAAATAGCGTTAGCCGTAACCGGCGTTCTGGATTGGCTTATGGCGGCGGCAAGAATGTTTCCGGCGTCGTAATAAATTTTCGCAGTATTAACAATTAGTTTTAACGCTGTTTTCTCGTTTTCATCTATTTGCGCAAAAAGTGATGAAACTTTGGTCGCATTTCTTAATCCTAATAATGTTAATGACGCAATTTGTTTTGCTTTTCTTCGAGATTCCGCTCTGGCTTTATTACCAAATCTGTCAAAACTCATGCCGCTTGCCCTCCCCGTCGCATAATAAGAGCCGCGGCCGATTCTACGATGTCAACATTCGGTTCCGTAACGTTATTAATCGCCATCGTCTGCTGCATACGCTCAATAATCTTTGTGAACTGCCGCACATCAGTTCTTGATACGTTAAAAATAGCGTCCACTATTTTTTTGTCGATTTTCGACCAGACGGATTCCGCTATTAAATTGGCGTCAACGCGGGATAGGCCGGACAGGTGAAGGAAAACGCCGACACGGCTCTCCAGTTGGCGGTGGTCATTGCGCAGGTTTTGTATCTGGTATTTGAGGCGCGGCAGACCGATTAACACGAGGCCCGACTGCCCGAGGTCGTACACCAGGCGGCGCGTGAACTCAAGGGCGTCCGCCCGCAGATAATCCGCTTCATCAAGGATGACTACCATGTCGCGTTCAAAGAGCATGTCGGAAACGTTTTTTACAAGGGTGGTGAACGAAACTTTCATGATGTCAATAGAAAGTTGCCGCGCGATTTCATGCACCAGCATCCTTTTGTTCATGCCCGATACGACGTGAATAAGCACGACCGATTTTTCGTTGTATTTAGCGTACCATGCCGCGGCGGTGCTTTTGCCGGAGCCCGCGTCCGCCACGATGAGCGCGATGTCCTTTTCCGCGTGGGCGATTTGTATCGCATTGGACATTCTGCGCAAATCGCCGGTTTCCACTACCGGAACGCGCTTGCGTTCGCGCCCCTTTACCTGACGCGCGATCCATTGAAGGACAGCGCCTTCAAGTTTCTGAACGTCGCCTTTGTACTCATCTTTGAGATACGCGCTTAATACTGACGGTGAGTAGTTCATCTCACGCGCCGCCTGCGCTTGTGACAGCCCGTATTTGTCTAAGGCTTCAACAAGACGATCTTTGATTCCCAAATTCATTTGAGACCTCCATGTGTAATATTTGTTCAGGACATGCGTCCAGGACAGAGACATATTTATTTTTTCTTGGCGGTAATGTTTCAGCCCCCGCCGCCATCGGGAGGGCTTCCGGTTCGCCAAACATTGATTCAAGCGAAGGCAGAGAATCGTCATAAGCGCGCAGCGCGGTTTCGATCATGATCCGCTGTTCCGCCGCTATCGCCACTTCGTTTGTCCCCCTTTCCGCAAGTGACAGCAGCGTATGTTTTCTCGCGCTTTCAACACGTTTTACCGCTTCTTTAAGGTTCTCGCCTTCGTTGAAGTAATCGCCGATGGCATTACAGATGAACGTACCGTCTACCGCGTATACAGGCATCTCGTTATCCGTGATGATTTTGTTGCGGATAACAACGTCCTGTCCCGCGTATCTGACAAGCGCGGGGTGATAATAAGACACCCCGTGATGTTTGATACCGTTTCTGCCGCATTTGTGAACCTCGCTGCGGTAAAGCGCCTGTTGCAATTCTTCTTTCGAAACATGGCGTATTACTTCGGGCATGTTCTCCGTAAATACGCGGCTTCGTGTTTTCCCATCCATGCCCTTGCCCTGGCTTGTAAACGTGTCGTTTATGTACTCGATCATTGCCGCGGAAGCGCGGACAAAGTAATCCCAAGTTGGTATATCCTCGCGCTTCGCCATGCCGTCAATGGAACGCCACATCAGATTGGCGTCATCGGGTTTTGTGGTAGTATCAGAGCCGACATAGGAGCCGATATCTTTTGCCAGATACTCTCCCAAAAGCCTATAGTATCTCTCTTGCCGCCCTTTCGATTTCGCCGAATATGTTTTTGTGAAACGCACGTCCGTTCCCAAAGCCGGAAGCACGCCCTGAAAAAACACTTCCACATCTTCCGCGAAGCCTTCCGGCGTAAACTGCTTTGCCGTCGTTTTGTAGCCGTTCAGGAGCTTTGAGCGGTAGTCTTTGCCGTTGTCGAATAACGCCGCTTTCGGTACGCCGTAGCGAATACAGCACATGTAATACGCCGCTATAATCGAAAGGCTTGACGGTTTCACGGTCGGGAAAAAGCCGACAATCTTGCCGCTGCGGTAATCCTGAAACGTCGTTATCCACGGGCGGATGAGTTTGCCGTGGTAAAGCACAACGCAGTCAAGCACGTGGTGATCGGATACTACAAGGTCTAGCGATCTGTACCTGTTTATGTTTTGTTCCACATAAGGCATGTACAAATCATCGAAACGCTTTTTGCCAAGCCGAAACAAGTCGCGTTCTGCCGACTGTATGCTCTGTAAAAACCGCGCCGCCGTTTGGTAAGTACAGCGCGAATGTGGATAGGCTGTCAGCATGTTACGCCAGGCATGGGACATTGTAGGGCGCGTGTTCACCAGCCAGAACTTTTTTAACAGACTGCGCTCTACCGGGCTTAGCGTTACTCCGGCGCCGCTTTTCTTTATCCCGTAACGCGGCGCGAGCGCCGCCAGAGCCTGCGTCCCGACTCCTCCGGCTTCTTTTTGTTCACGAAGCCAGCGGTACAATGTCCGCGCTGAAACCTTGCCTAACTCTTTTTGCAAGTGCGCCCCGAACTGCCCGGCGTTATACGCTTCCACGAAGTCGGCAAGGTTCAGCCCGCTTAGATGGTACTCGTAGATAAGGGCGCTGCGGTTTTGCGCCGCTTCCCGCGCTTTGTCCGTCAACTGCGACAAGCCGCCTTCGCCTGCTCCGTCAACCGCTTGCGTTTCTCGCTCCGATAGCGCTAGCTGTACCCCTGCCGGCAGACGGTTTTTCACAAACACAAGACCGCCTTTTCGCATAACGCACGGCCAGCCCTCAGCCCGCGCGCGCTTCATTGTCTCTTTGCGGCTTAAGTGAAGAGCTGACGCTATTGCCGATGTTTTGATATAGTCTGTCATGCCGTCTTCCCCTTTGCCTTGGCTTCCGCCTGCGCCGCTTCGGCACACCGCATCTTTTTGATTTCTGCAGGCGTACGTTTCGGAAACAAGGAGTTAACGGGTTTATTAAAGAAGTCTGCGATTAGTTGTTCGGTTTTTTCTGACCGTCGCCGCCCGTTGATAACTTTTGATACAATTGCTTGAGATACATTAATACTTCTTGCTAGTCCGCTTATTGAAATATCTTTGTCAGCTAGAGCAACCAATACATTTTTTCGCCGTTCGCGATCCAGCGGATAGGGGCGGCTTCCAAGCCCTGATATTTCTCGCAAGATTCTCATACACCCTCCTTTCGCGCCGTCATTGCAAATGAAGTTGACATGCGCGTATCGTTGCGTTATTCTTACAGCAGGGTCAGCGCCAATTCATCGCTGGCCTCCATGTGGCCGGATAGAGTAAACGTCGTTTACCCTATCTGGTTTTTTTTCGCGTTTTACTTTTTGGTTTTGCGACAATTTCTTTGAGCTGCCGCTTCAAATCCTTTAACAAATCAGCCTGATAAGCCGCCTTTGTCTCAAGCGTCGCGATGTAGCGGTTCAGGGATTCAATCAGGTTTGTGTCGGATTCGATTTTTTTCTGTAATTCATGGTGTTTCTCTAAAAGTTCGGCGGCAAGTTGCGCCCAAGCGTCGGCGTCATTCTCCTCTTTCCGATACGCGGGAAACAAGCGCAGGAACCACAAGATGAAATTTCTGTCCTTGCGGTTTTTTGTTTTTTGTGGCATAATTAACTCTCCTTTGGGATACGCAATGCTTTCAGGTTTATGCGTGTCCCTTCTTGTTTGGCCGCCCCGTACGGGGCGGTTTTTTTGTTATTAATAAAGCCCTCCCTTTGTGGTATGATTGAGTTACCACACTTAAACACAGCCACAAAAGGAGGGCTAAGAACCATGTTCAATACGGCGTAAACATTCGTCTTCAATAGCAGTAGCCGTGTCTTTGATTTGCCGGATAATTTCTAAGAGACTTTTATTGTCATCTGGGTTTACCGACATTTGTTCATGAAAGGCGACTACTTGATCGCCTAAATCCGCTTGTGCCCACGCAATGCAAAGCAAGGGTACATATTTATCCATAATTCACCTCCTGGAGGAATTTTTATGAGAACTGTGTTTGTTATTGGAGCCGGCGCCAATGTAGAGATTGGTATGCCCAGCGGTAAAGAATTAAAAAAAGATATCGCAGAGTTTTTAGATTTTTCTTCGGTATATTCAGATAGACGACCAAAAAGTTTTGATGTTTTCTATGCCATGAGAAATATATTTCATGATGAAGAACAAATAATAAATATTACATCAAGAATGAGAGAAGCAATGCCCGTTGCTCTTTCTATTGATAATTTCATAGATGCGCATAGGCTTGAATATGGAATTGATAAAGCCGGGAAAATAGCTATTGTAGCGTCAATAATCGATGCAGAAAAACGAAGCTATTTATTTGATCTTAAGAAATTTAAAAATGATATATCTAAAACATGGTATCCCTTGTTTTTTCAGAAGCTCACTGAACGTTGTGAAATTAATCAATTTATTGAGAGATTAAAAAATATTTCTTTTATTATTTTTAATTATGACAGGTGTTTTGAGTTCTATATGATTCATGCGCTTGATGCTTATTATAATATTGGTAAAGAAAGAGCTTATAATATAGTGAAACAAATGAATATTATTCATCCCTACGGTCTTATTGGAGATTTGAAAAAAGTACCATTAGGGGAAAGCCTTGATTATAAATGGTTGATGGAACTTTACCAAAACATAAGAACATTTGCCGAAGATTCGGAAGAAACAAAGAAAGAACGTACAGTTATTAAACAATTTATTGAAGAAGCAAATCGTATCATTTTTTTGGGTTTTGCCTATCATCAAATGAATTTAGATTTATTCTTTGATATAAATAAACCTATACCTAAGGTAGTTGTTGTAAAGTCAGTAAATAAAATTGAATGTTATGGAACTGGTAAAGGTATTTCGGAGAATGACAGGAAGTATATCCAATTCTTGTTATATAGAATAGATCAACGACTAAAAGAGAGTGATATATCCGTTGATTCCTGCGCTGAATTTTTTAATAACTTCTGGTATCGTATCTCATTTATAGATGATGGAATCGGCGGGAGTTGAACCCACAGGACAGCGATAAAACCTGCAAGGACTTAAAAACGCTGTCCGTCCGCATACGACTCCAAGGCCTGAGGCTCGCGCCCCGGCTCAAGATCGTAACTATTGATTTTGGGCGCAAGGGTTACGGTTCCCGCGCTCAGGGTCAAACGCCGGGGTCGGCGCGCTCCCGCGCCGTTGCCCCTGCTCCCCGCTGTCAAAGACCATTCCGAAAACTCGACATTTTGCCGGTTTTGTGCGATACTTGAACGGTCATAATCTATGACCGCAAATTACATACCTTGTAAAATGTGGTCATAATTTATGACCATTTACGACAACTATATCACTTATCGTGATAATGTCAACTCTTTTTTAGATATATTTTTAATTATTTTTCTAAAAAAGCCGATTTAAGGATTATGGTTATGACAATTGGTGATAGATTTAAGGAATTAAGGGAAAATTTACGCTTTAATCAATCAGAACTCGCAAGGTTAATAGAAGCAAACCCAAGTATTATTAGTGATATAGAACGTGGAGAAAAAGAACCTTCAAAAAAAATTATTTCTGCCTTGATAATCAAATATAAAATTAATTCAAATTGGCTACTTACCGGCGAAGGCGAAATGTTTGTAAAGACTGCCGGCAGTGAAATAACTTCAACAGGGCATCAGATTCCGCTGCTCAGACAGAAAGTTTCCTGCGGTCCGGGGCAACACTGGGAAGATGAAACCAATATCGACCGTTATGTAAGCGTTTTTGACTTGGTTCCCCGGTTAAAAACCGGCAGGGTATACGCCGTTCCGGTAAATGGCTCGTCCATGCTGGGCGCGGGTATTAAAGACGGCGATATCGTATTGTTTGAAGCCAGCAAGGATCAAGATACTCACGACGGTATATATGTTTTCTCTCTTGACGGGGATGTCTACTGTAAACGGCTTGAGTTTGATGCCCTTACCCGGCAGATCAAGGTTTTTTCCGTCCGGGTCGCCGATCTGGAGAAAGCCGAGCTTGCCATGAATTTCAAAGCGGATGATGCCGCATTGTCCGACCGTCTGCAAATCTTCGGGCGGGTATTTGCTTGGTTTCACCCTGAGAATTGGGAGTGAGGAGAGATAGAAATGGTAACAAACTGTTACCAGATATTGTATACTATGAAAAAAGCGGTAACAAATCGTTACCATGCGGTACTGCCGATGACCGCTAATTTAAAGGACAAATAAGAAAAAAGGTGAGGTGAAAAAAATTATGAAACTATATGAATTTATAACATTAATAATTTTTATTGGCGGATTCGTAGCTTTATTTTTTAGTAATTTAAAAAGATGGAACAAACAAAAGGAAAGGAGGAATGTAATGTCTAGATTTGAAGACGCTGAGTATCACCTTCAAAGCGCGAGGTCATCAGAAAAACGTGGTGACTATCTTGGAGCAAGGATGGGGTATTTAAAATGTGTGGAATCCTATAAACAGGCAGGAGCGGCATCGGAACTTGAGCAAGCCTCCAAGGAATATGATTCCTTTGTTCAGAGAGACCCAATATTTAAGGAACTATTTGCGGCTCTTAACGCGGGAATAAAAGAAAATCCAGGGATTCTCCAATCAGAGATTACGGGAAAATTTGAAACAATGAATTGGGCGCAGTTATACCATTATGATCGTCCGATAGCAAAAGATGACGTTTATTATGCACTCTATTTTGCTGACAAATTTGGCTACATCACCAGAAAAAAGAAAGGGCGCTCTTACGAATTGTTTTCAAACGGCGGTTAAAAATGGACAGAAAAGAAGAACAAGGAGATATAACCAACAGAATTTGCCTTTCTATCGTTGTTTATTCGTTGGTTTTAGTTGTTTTTATAGCTGCCAGTGAATTTGCTGGTTTGTCTGTTGCCTATACTGTAGGTATCGCTTTTAGTGTGTGGTTAATAATTAGAACTTATAGACGAAAGAAAACAGGGACTTTTAACGGTAGCCTCCTTATTTGACCCGACAATGAGTAAAATCTATCCAAATCCCCAACCTCCAAAAAAGCCCGAAAACCGCATGGAACGGGGCCAGGCGTATGATTCACGATTTTTGGAAAATGGCCGTTTCTAGCCGTTAAAATTTCGTTCTAAAGGGGGTGTTTTTTGGGGGGCTGGGAGGGGAATTTCATTGATTATTGGTAAGGATAGCTAGTTGTTAAAAATCCTTTGGATAAGATATATTTTTTCCGATAATTAAAGGTAAGAGTGCGCCATAAAAAGCAACTTATGTATTTAAAGCTTCTCAAACGCTTATAGAATAATAATCTCCCTTTTATCCCATTTAGAGTAACTATTTTTTCACGCCTTTATCCTGAAAGGCATGAAAATAAGAAAAAGAGAAATCGCGAAGGTCGGCATATTCGGTTCTAAAGACAATCCTCAGATTGTCAACGAAAAAGACCTGAAAGAAATCGCCGAAACATTCGCGGAAATCAAAAAAGCCCCGGTATCACTTAGCGGACATTATCCCGATCCCTCATCACCTCGGCTAGGTAACGTGGTAGGCGTCACTTATGACGAAAAAACGCAAACCCTCACAGGCGAAATAGAGGAAGAAGACGCCCTCGCCGAATCCGTAGACGCCGGATATTATCCCGACGTTTCCATCGGCGCACGACAGCGTGCCAGCGACGGAAAGATGTATCTTCATCATTTGGCGTATCTGGGCGAAGAACCTCCGGCTATTAAAGACCTTGTTAAAGAAATTAAAAATGATCTCGGCATAGCCGCGGGAGACGCCGCCGATTGCCGCATCCTTCCCTCACCATCGGAGAAACGTTTTTATCTCTCCGACAATCCACCCGAAAGCCAAACTTTTGAAAATATAAAAGGCTTTAAGGAATCCTCACCCCCTTCCGAAAGTGTGTCGGAAGGCGGGGCAGATTCCGCAAAACCAAACAAGGAGGTCTGTACGATGACAGACGAAGAAGCGCAAAAATTGCGCGAAGAAAACGAGCGGCTTAAAAAAGAGAACGAGGCTAAAGAGCTTGCTCTTTCCGACGCTGAAAAGCAAAAGAAAGAAGCGGACAGGAATCGACTCAAAGCCGAGATGGACAGCAAGGGCGTTCCGCAAGCCATACGCGAGAAGGCGCTCCGCCTTTGCGACGCGATGGACAACGGAAAAACAATCGAGCTGTCCGACGCGGAGGCGCCGGAAGGGAAACGCAGTGTTTCCGCCGCCGACTGCCTCATCGAGATTATCACCGCCTTTCCCAAACCGGTAGAGACGGGGGTAATGAACCTGAGCGACGGCGATGGCGCCGAGTCCGCGGGGAATTCCAAGCGGATCAATTTTAACAACATTTAAGGAGGCGGCTAATGTTTTTATTAAAGGCACTTTTATTTTCCGTTGTAAACGGAGTAACCACAACGGCGGAAATTAATCCGCGAACTGCCGCGGACAGAAGGCATCCGCCTTTTATCACAAGCTTTGCACTTCCTGCAAAGCACGTCGCTTGGTCGGAAGGAACTATCATGGCAGAAGGAAGCGAACCGGGCACGGCGACGGCCGACGTTGCAAGTGACGGCTCGAACATTATCGGCGTGCTGGACAAGCGCGTAGGCGAAAACGAGCAGTCGGGCAACGTGATACTTCACGGATCGGTTCCTGTTGAAATACTCAAGTGCTTTGACGGCGATGAAATTCCCGTCACTGCAATCCATATCAAAGCCTTGCGGGGCAAAGGCATTTACGTGTAACAGGGAGGCACGTTTTTTATGTGGGATTTTTTAAAGAAATTTTTTGTTTTAAGCGCTTTCGTTAACGCGATTAACAGGCTGTCGCCGGTTCGCACGTTCATCATGGATTTGATTTACCCTGAGTCGGTCAGGTTTAATCATCCGAAAGACAAACTGGCTCACGCCGATCTTGGTCTGCCTGAAAAAAATATTCCCTTGATAACAAGGGGATCATCCTCTTATCCGGTGCCTTTGAACAAGACAACGCTGAAGTTAATCGATCCGGCGAATATTACGCCGTCGCTTGTTTTAAACGCGCAGGAAATTAACGAAATGCGTTCAATGGGATTAGAGCAGCAACAGCAGTTGATAGACAGAAAAATCGACAAGCTGCGCAAGATTGTCCGCAAGACGACCGAAGCGATGGCGATCCAGTCCATCACCGGGAAAATCGCTTACGACATCCGCAACGCCGACGGCACGATGGATGTTTATGTCGTAGATTTCGGCACGCCTAAAAAAGTTCCTGTTGCAAAAAAATGGAACGCATCCGGCACGACAGCCGGAGACATTGTTTCCGCAGTCGGTCAAATTGTTGACAGTCTCGGAGAAACTTCCGACGGCACAGACATAGTTTACCTTTGCGGGTTTGATGTCTATTCCGCGCTCGTAACAAAAGCCGGTGAACTTAAAAACAGCGATCTTATCAAAGTTTTTGAGGATCATGTTCAGATTGGAAACGCGAAGTTCATTATCTGCTCCGCGAAGTATTACAGCTACAAGGAAAAAACAACCGTGAAGGCAATTCCTGCGAAATCAGTGGTTGCCATTGCGAAAGATGACGCTTTTAGCCTTGCATACTGCGCGCTTGATTCTTTTGACGCCGGTTTTGCGTCACTCGCGTTTTACGTGAATATGACAAAGCAGGATGATCCGGAAGCCATAAAACTTACAGGTCAGTCACGGCCTATGCCGATCCCGAATGTGGACGCGATCAGAATCGCGGAGGTACTGGATTAATCATGGACGAGCTGGGCATTACGGGTATACCCGTAGAGAAACCGCAAGCGACCGCAGCCTTCGCCCCTTTTGGGGAACCGGTAACGCCGGAAGAAGTTGCGCAGCGTCTTTCGCGGAATCTCTATGCCCAGCTTGCCGACGGCTCGGACGATACAGTCCGTGACGCGATAACAAGGGCTCAAGTTTACGCCGGTTCGGTTTTGCGCCGGCTTAGCGTCCCATTCAATCTTGATAACAAGGTTGTGCGCGAAGTTGTGCTTATTCACACAGTGTATGAACTTCACATAGCGCTGGGGCATGAAGAAGCCGGCCGCGAGTACCGGATAAAGGCGAAGGATATTATCCTTGCCGCGTGGGGAAGTTTTCCCGACAGCGATACCGCGCCGGAAAAAGGCGCCGCTGCCGCGGTAGCAGTTCCGCCAAAACACAAAGGGGCATGGTAATGGGTGTCATAGAAACATTAGACAACCTTGCCAGATCTCTTGAAACGCCGTCCAAACTTGGGACAATCGGCGGCATGGCGGTGGAAATGATCAGAGGCAAAATCCATTCGGGACATGGCTTTGCGCCGCTTTCCCCTGCAACCGTGGACTATCGCGGGAGTGGACGACCGTTACAGGACACCGGCAGTTTGCGCGATTCAATCACGTTCAAAGTGGTTGACGGGCAAACGGTCAGCGTAGGCACAAACAAGCCTTACGCGGCGATACAGAATAACGGCGGGGTTATCAACGCGAAGAAAAACTGGCTGTGGATACCCGCCGCCGGAACGCGGCAATTACAACGGCGTTACGGCTACAGCCCTACGGACATATTGAACGGATTAAAGACGGAAGGATATTCCATTTTTCGCAAAGGGCGGACGATGTGTTACCGCGAAAAACGGAAAAAACGGAATGAAAGCGGAAACCTTCAAAACGTTGATCATGTTTTGTACTATCTGAAAAAATCTGTTGAAATTCCGGCGCGGAGATTTTTTTATCTTACTGATAAAGAGATGGGTTTATTGATGCAGGAGGCAGGAAGTGCGCTTGAACAGCTTTGAGGCGTTGAACGCTTTTGCCAAACAACTTGAACGCAATATCTGCGGCTCCGAGTTTCACACAAAGATCGTAGTAACTCCATCATCGGTAAATGAAAAAGGCGTAGTGATCAAAGTAAGCCTTCTAAAAACCTTTGTCCAGGCGGAACCGCCGGCGGCGAGGGCAAGCCGGACGCTGCGCGTGCGCGTATCGGTGGCAGGAACCGCAGAAAGCATGACCGGGCTTAAACAAGCAACCGAAGCGATTGAAGCAGTTGATAATTTTTTATTGACAAAAAATTTGCGTCTTGAAACCGAAGACGGATCGGGTGTTCCAAACAGCCGGATAATTCAGTCTATAAGCAAAGAGGACAGTTTTATCGACAACCCCGATTTAACGGCGGTGCAGGACGTACAGGACGACAGAATCGTCTTAATAACAATCCCAACAGGAGGAGATTGATGGGTATTCACAAAACCAGTTACAAGACCGAAAACGGGAAAACCCGCAAGGTCAAGCAGACCGCGAAACTTGCGGATAAATCCGCCGCGGATAAAAACGGAGCGACGAACGGACCCGGCGCGAATAGCAATAACAAATAAAAGGAGTAAAACATGGACGGAAAAAAAGTTCTCATCGGCGATGACAGCATGATCTTCACCGGTGATCTTAAAGACATCGAGTACGAAGGCGACGGCGATAAAACGATCACGGCGCTTACCGGAGTACAGCCTGACGCGGATGTAAAGCGGATAATGATAGTCATTACCGCCATCGGCGCGGATTCATTCTTCCCGGAAGGGCTTATTGTCGGAGATTTGTTTCCGGCGCTGGGGGACGAAGTACCCGCGGCAGGCGACAAATTCAAGATACTCAATCTTGCTCATATAGCGGACGCCTCCAGTTGGGGCTTGTCGATCACGCAGGGCGAAATTGAAGTAACCCGCCTAAACGACAGATTCCGCAAATACAGGCTTGGAAAAAAAGACGCGCAGCTCTCACTTTCGTCAATATTCACGGTCGGCGAATCGGATCAGCCCGGCGGCATAATAAACCGCAGCATGAAACTTGTCATACAGAAAAAAGACGGTTCTTACATTGTCAGCGACGAGGCAAACCGCGCGTTGTACATGCTCGGCTTTGTCAACAAAGCCGCTTTGCCGGAAGAGGCGGACGATTTTATATTCTGCAAAATTTATCTGTATAACGCAAAACTCGGCGGACAGTCCGGCAGTTCCCAGTCTTACGACGCGTCAGGAAGGCTCACGGAAATGGACCCCGTGTTTTATTCGCTGGAAGCGCAAGCGTAAAGGGGGATTTATGAATCTTGAAATATCCAAAGAAGGGGTATTTATACCTGAATTTAACGGTAATAAAAACCTCTCCGTGACAGATCAGATAACGGTACGATATAAAATCCCGACAGTCACAATTAAAAATCGTTGCCGCAAAAAGCCGCAAGCCAGAGGTATCGCGTCTGCGGACGGGAGTATTGATCACATGGAAATCACTGTGGAAAAAGACGAAACAACCATAGTGAAAGAAATGCTTGTCGCTATTTCCGGGTGTTCTTATAGCGAAAAAGGCGGCAAAGCTGTTTTAATTGTAAGCGCGCAGGATTTATTTAACGCGCCTATCAATTTTGAACCGTTACTTAAAGAGATTGTCGCTGAATTTGATAACGTTCTTGACCATTCGGGAATAGACGAAAAAAACTGAAAATTGCTTACCGGATCTGGCGCGCCGGTAAGCATAAAGCGCGGCTCCTTCCGGGGCGTAACCCGCTCTGGAATACCCGCGTAAAAGACGAGCGCGGCCAGGACGTGTTCATTCCGGTACAGGCCGCGGCATCGTATATCAACGAAGAGTTTTGCGCCGCGTGGGAAGTGTTCTGTCTTAGTGAAAACATGGATTGTCTGCCGTTTTCAGGCGGATGGGCGGAACAACCGGAATGGATAACGCAGGCGATTTCGACGCTGAAAGTTGAGCGATATAAAGCGGACGAGGAAGAACGCGAAATAAAACGGCAGGAACAAGAGGACGTAAAAAAGCATGGCAGACGATAACAAGACACTTGAACTCCAAATCCGCATCGCTACGCAGGAAGCTGTTAAAGCTATATCCTCACTTAAAGGCGAAATACAAACGCTTACAACCGAAGTAAAAAAATTCACTGACGGAGCTGCTCTTGAAAAATCATTCAAGGGCGCCGGAGCCGCCGCCAAAGATTCAGCCGCAAGTATCGGCGAAATTAAAAAAGCTATAGGAAGCCTGGCAGAAGTTGTTGCCTTAACAAAAGCGCTGTCGGTGATAAAAGACATGGGCGCCTTCGCTCTCCAAACCGCCGACAATTTCCAGACTATGAAAAATCAGTTCGGCATATTGTTGGGCGATATGGAAGCCGGCGCCGGGCTTTTCAACGAGATCAAAGCGTTCAACGACAAAACCCCGTTTGACATGAGCACACTCACCCAAGCGACAAACGTGCTTATCGCCGCGAAGGTTCCGCTTCAGGATTTACAGGCACAATTAACAAAGTTTGGCGATCTGTCTCAGGGCAACTCTCAAAAGATGACAAGTTACGTTAACGCGTTTAGCCAGGCGGCGGCCAAAGGCAAAGCCGACATGCAGGTACTCAATACATATTTACATCAAGGTGTGCCGATACTTGACGAACTCGCCAAAAACTTCAATGTAACGACAGCGGAGATTGTTAAAATGTCCAGCGAGGGAGAAATCAGTTTTAAGGATTTTTCAAACGCGCTTGACGGTCTAACCGCTTCCGGCGGACAGTATTTCGGCGGCATGGAACTGGCGTCAAAAAGCCTCGCCGCGATGCAGGAAGGCTTGAGAGAAGCGGTAAACTCATTGGCCGCCTCCTTCGGCGATATGCTACTGCCCGCAGCAACAAGTGTTACCAGTATGTTAACCTACATGGCGAACGCGATTAATGAGAGTCCTATTTTAAAAGGCGCGTTTGCTGGTGCGCTTGTGATGCTGGCAGGGTACATGTCCGCCATGGCCGTCAAGGCAGCAGTGGCATTTGCCGCCCAAATGAAACTGAACCTAGCTGTCGGAGTGATGCACCCGGCAGTGATGGCGGCGACTATCGTTGTTGCCGCCCTTGCGACGGGATATACTATTCTTGCAGCAGATGCTCAGAAGGCCAAACGCGAAACAGAGGATCTTGCGCTGACGCAAAGAAAGCTAAACGACGAGATAGAGAAAGGGCGTAATGCCGCTCATGAATATTATCTGGAATCTAAAAAGTGGGATTTTACGGAGGCGCTTAAAAACCTGAAAGAAGCAGAAGCCAAATATAATCGTAACGACAGAGTAACAAGGGACGCTGTCACAACCGCAAGACAACGATTAGACGAACTGCGCAAAGCTTTTATTAAAGAATTTGATGTGTCTTCAATTGATGACAAAATTAAGGAGCTGCAAGACAGAATCAAAGAAGCGCAGACATACATTACCGTTAAAACACAATATAATGTTGAAATATCCAAAGAAGACAAGGCCGCGCTTGAATCAATTATTAACGACGCACAAAAAGAAATTGATAAACTGCGCGACAGTATTAGCGAGGAAGCCAAAAAACGGAGTGAAATGATAAAAGAACTTACCGATAAGGAAAAACAAATACAGGTAAATTTAAGCAAAACAAAAATTGACAACCTTGAATATGAATATCAAAAAGCGTTAGATGATATTTACAAACTCGAAGCGCAGCGAATAATCGCCGCGGCAGGTTCCGCGGAAGAAATTGCAAAAATTCACGATGACTTTTATGAAATGTACATAGAATTAACTGTTAATTTCGAAAACGATACATTAAAAACAAAACTGGACGAAGCCCGCGATGCCGTAAAAAACTGGCAGGAAGAACTTTCAAATAATCTTTTGATTGGAATTATGAACCTCAAAACGTTTAGTGATGGGGCCGCGGTTATTCTCAGCGACTTGTCGGCACAACTCATAGAACTGGCAAGTTCCGCGACATTATCCGGTTTTGAAGAATTTGGCCGCGCCCTTGGCGAAGGGGAAGACGCGATGGACTCATTGAGCCGGGCATTATATGCCATGTCCAAGCAGATATTAGATCAGCTTCCAATGATGTTCCTACAAGCCGGTTTACAATTAATAGCAAACGGACAGTGGCCGCTTGGTCTTGGCTTCGTCGCCGCCGCGGGTTCAACCGCGATAATTTCCGGCGCTGTGGACGGGGCAAGCAAGCACGCCCAGGGCGGAGTATTTGACGAATACGGACAAGCGGCGCGGGAGTTTGCTTCAGGCGGTGCGTTCACAAATCAAGTCGTAAGCATGCCTACTTACTTTGCGCATGGCGGCGGCTTGGGACTAATGGGCGAAGCGGGACCGGAAGCAATTATGCCGCTGACACGAATGCCCAACGGCAACCTCGGCGTTCAAACGGCCTCAGGCGGCGCAAACGTAACAGTTAATATAATCAACAATTCCGGCGCCGAGGTACAGCAGGAAGAAACCGAAACCGCCGACGGCGGAAGGCGGATAGACATTACTATCGGTGAAATGATTAACAGGCATATCACGTCAGGAAAGGCCGACCGCGCCATGGGGCGTTACGGCTTACGGGCATCGGGGGTGTAAATGGCAAATATTAATTGGCCGGAATTATTGCCGTCGGGACTGCTTGCGGAAGGCTTTGGCAAACAGCCTCAGAATAACGTAGTCCGCACCGCGATGGACGCGGGACCGAAAAAAGCGCGCCGGCGTTATACCGCAAGAACCGTAAAATATTCAGGCAAACAAGTTTTTGACGCGTCGGAGCTGGCCGTGTTTGAACAATTTTATAATAACGTTATCGCCGACGGAGTATTGCGTTTCAACTTTACAGACCCTGTTACCCAGGAAACCGCCGAGTTCCGTTTCACCGAAAATTATACGGCTAACGCAAGAGACGGTTTGTATGAAGTGCAGATGTCGCTGGAGCGCCTATGAGCCGACTGTCTCCAAAAGCGACCGCCGCGGTTACCGCCCCTGAAACCGAACAGGTTTTTCTCCACCTGCTGACCATTGAAGTTTCAGAAGGCGCGATTTTGCGATTTGTAGACAACAATCAAAACATCACGTCCCGGGGACATGAATTTAATGCCGCGGGCTTTACGATAATCCTGCCGGAGCAAACGGATAACGCCCCGCGCCCCTGCCGCCTTGCCATCGACAATACAGACCTGTCAATTTTTCAAACGATAAAACAGGCCGTTAACAAAGATGTTGCCGTTACGGTTTGCGTCATTATGGCCGGTACGCCGGACGTATACGAGCGCGGACCGCTGAAATACCTGCTGCGAAACGTCCGCGCAACCAAAGAAACAATTGAGGGCGAAGTCTATGACGCCTACCTTATCGACCGTAAGTTTCCTGAGGGCACTTACTCGCCGGAAGATTTTGAAGGGATGTTTTTTTAATGATGTACAAATGGGTTAAAAAATATATCGGCATCCCCTTTTTGTCAAACGGCAGAACGCCTGCCGGCTGCGACTGTTACGGCCTTGTGCGGTTGGTTTTACGTAACGAATACGGAATTGATCTGCCGGAATTATCCGACAATTACGCCGACGCGCTGAACGTGAAAGAAACGGCGCGGCTGTTTGCCGAGCAGCTTCCGGTACTTGCCGGGCAAAAAATTAACGCGCCGCAGGAAAGAGCCGTCGTGGTTATTACCGAACACGGCGTCGCAGCGCATATCGGCATTGTTGCGGGCGGCGGTTATATTTTGCACACCGGAATAAAAACAGGATCAATCTGCCAGAGGGAAACACACCCGGGACTGCGCGGCCGCATAGAGGGGTATTATCATGTCGGTTAATGTTATCGCGGAACTTCATCCAATCAGGCGCACCCGCGTAAAAATTACAACAAGCCCAAAACCGATAGCGGAGATAATTAACGCCCTGAACACCGGCTTTTCGCTCTCTCAGGCGCGGGTATGCCGGAACGGCGAAATTGTTACGGATTTCTCAATAACAGCTAACGACGGCGATTTGCTTGTAATCAAGTTTGTCCCGCACGGCAGTACCCAAAGCGCAGGTGGCGCCATGAAGGCCGGCGGCTGGGCGATGGCCATTGTCGGAGGACTGCTCATAGCGACCGGAGTCGGAGCCAGTATCGGAGCGGCGCTCATCGGCGCCGGCGTCGGCATGCTCGCAGGCGGTACCGCCCTGCTCAATATCAACACTCCAAAAATGAAGGATACTGAAAAACCCGGAAGCGATCCTTCAATCCGCGGCGGTAAAAACCAGGCGCGTCCCCACGGGCGCATACCGGTTCTGCTTGGCCGCCACCGCCTATATCCCGATCTTGCCGCCAATTCTTTTACGTCAATAATCGGCAGCCAGCAATACCTTACGCAACTGTTCTGCGGCGGGTATAAAGATTGCGTTATCGACCTTGACAGTTTTAAACTTGGGGAAACTTCGCTTGTTAAATTCTCTCAAACCAAAGATATAAACGCAATCCTTGCCGGCGCGGATCCTGTTGTAAGGCTGGAGATAATGCAAAACGGCGAAACTTCCGGTTTGTATCCGCATTGTATACATGAAGAAATGTTAAACGCCCCGCTTCAAAACCAGATTGACGACGGCGAAGGAAATAAAATACCCGGTGAGATTGAGCGTATAACACCCGACAACACTACCGAAATAAACGTTGATATTTTTTTGTACAATGGCATTGGAAAATACAATGCTGATGGAAATTTAGTATCGGCGTCAGTTGAAATACGCGCATGGTACAAAATGGGTAATGAGAATTATTCCTTACTTGGGTACTTTAACGATAAGAGCAACGTAATCTCAGGAGCGGAGTTAAAAACAAAACGGTATCTGATAACAAAATCCAATCTTACGCCTGGAGAGTATACCGTTAAAATAGAACGCGTAACCCCGGATACAACGGACAGTAAAACAGTCGATCAGGTATACGTCGGTTCAATCAGGTCAATAAAATCCAAAGACAAAGCCGGAAAGATTGTGCGCCCCATCCGGGAAGAACGCCAAAAAGACCTGACAATTATCGCGCTTCGGTTAATGGCGACAGAAAAACTTAAAGACGTGATCGACAGTTTTAATTATATCGCAACTTCGAAAGTTCCGGTATATTCAGGCGGCGGCACCGGGCATTTGTACTGGCTTAACGCCGAGCAAACCCGCAACCCCGCGGCGATGCTCCTGTACGCCCTCCGCGGCAGCGCGGTGCAGGAATCCGTTTCCCCCGAAGATATAGACTGGCAGTCCTTTCAGGATTTCTACAACTGGTGTGAAACTCATAATTATACGTGTAACGCCTACCTTTCCGAATCCGTAACTATCGCGGAAATAATAAAAATGATCGGCGGCGCCGCCCGCGCCGACATCCTGCGCATAGATTCCAAAATTTCCGTCGTGCAGGACATTGAGCGCCCGTCGCACATGGGGCTGTTTACTCCCAAGAACTCCATAAATTACAGCATCACCATGATGAAAGCCGATATTCCCGACGCCATCGCTCTGCGGTATGTCGACGAAGAGTCAGGTTACGCGCAAAATGAAGTGCAAATTTTTAACACTCCCGACGGTAACCGCGGCGAAAAAGACCCGGTAAAAATCCAGAAAGTTGACCTGTGGGGCATTACCAATTCCGAGCAGGCAAGGCGTATCGGCATGTACAATTACGCCTGCCTTAAAAACCGTCCGTTCGTACATACAATCGAAGTTGATATCGAGTATCTTACTTGTAACAAAGGCGACTGGATACAATATGCCGGCGACATCGCGCTGACAGGCTCCGTGCAAGGACGCATTACCGGCTTGATATTCAACAATGACATTTGTCTTGGAATCCGCGTTGACGAGCCTGTCGGGACAGAGCCGGGCAAACAGTACGCGGTAAGAATCAGAAAATCCAACGGGACGGTTTTGCTGAAAGATATAGCCGCGGTTCAACAGCCAAACGTGGTCTTTTTTTCCGAACCGCTTAAAAAAGACGATATGCCGCGGGAAGGCGACATCTACGCTTTCGGCGTCCGCGGCTATGAGGTAATCGACCTTATCATCACCGACATCCAGCCGCAGGCGGATTTCACGGCAACCCTTACCTGCGTGGAATACAGCCCGGAAATTTTCGGGGTTGACGATCCTGATTTCAAACTTCCCGAATTTCAAAACAGGATTACCCCCGTTTCCGGCGCCGTTGATTCCGGGATCATCGGTCCCGAGCGCTGGCGGCTGTTTGTAACTTACCACGACGGCGAAGAGGAACCTCCGCGTCCCGAAGGCGCAGGCCAGGACGGCGGCTGGCATTATGCGCAAACACTGCGCTCTCTCTGGCAATCGTCAAAAATGGCGGAGTCGGCTGAATCCGGCGGATGGGGCGCCCCTGTCAGAATAAAAAACTTCCGTTCAGGTGCGGATGTTGTTCCGGTCTTTTTAACATTGTCCCCGCAAATTAAAATTTTGGACTGCGACAGCAACGGCAACATGCTTGCAGGGCTTCTGCCGTTTACGTCTCAGGCTGCGCTGTACAAGTGGAATTTTAAAATACCCGTTGTCGCCGGAATACAAAGGTTCCCGGGCACGGGCGGCAATTTGTTTGACCCGATGTTGGGTGATTTTATTCCGACGGAAAAAGGAATTACTTTCACCCTCGAAAACGCGCCGCAAGGAGTTGGCATAGACGCAATCGGCAAAATAACCGTAAGTAAAAACGCGGCGCTTGTAGACGAACACAGCATCGTCGTACACGCGGAATATGAAGGCGCGGTTTATAGCGCGGTATTGTTTATTCAGGTGAAAAAGCGCGTCGGCGAAGCGGATTATCTCGGTACTGTCGAAAAGCTGACACTGAATAATCCGATTGTAAATATCGTCAAAGGGAATCCGAAAGCAGGAGAGGTAACGGCCATTCAAGGAAGTTATGTGTTGGCTGTAGCGGGCGGCACCGTTGGCGCGGATATATGGAAAGCCGGATATGTTTATCAGTGGTCAGGAGTCGCCTGGGAAGAACGCGCGCCGGAAAAATATTCTGATCTTTACATAAGCTGTTTTAAGGACGGGCTTGGCGTATTTGAGTTGAAACAGGACATAGGCTGGTTTGGTGGTGTAATGGCGGGGCTACTTTGCGCGCAACAGGGGTTCATCGAAAAATTTGAAACTATTTTTATGCTCCTTAAAAAAGACGGGATAATAAAGAGTGAATATTTCGAAGAAGGTAAAAAAGGATTTAGAATAAAATATGATGGGGATGCAGAGTTTAATGATGGTAATTTTAGGGGACACATTGACGCGAAGAGCGGGAGTTTTCACGGACACCTTGACGCGGAAAGTGGAAGCTTTAAAAACGGCGAAATTGACGTGGGCGTGTTAAAAGTCACATCATCATCAATAACTCGCTTTGAACAAAATACATATATCAGTACGATTAATCTGGCTAATAAAATTTCAGACACATTAGGATATTCAAGATCAGACAGTTTTTATATTTACCCGCTGCACGGACAGTTTTCATATTATTATGATGGTTTGCACACTGAAAATATAGAATGGTTAAGAGTATACTTTCCGACAACACAAGGTGGCGGTCAAGGAAGTAGAACCGTATTTATAAAGACTGACGGAAAAAATTATTTAGGCGGGTGGCAAAGTAATAGTTCTTCATTGTGGTTTGAAGTAGGAAGCACAGAAAAGACGCTAAGGCTTAAAGGATTAAGCCTTTCGTCGAATATAAAAGATGAAGTATTTATACAAGACGATGGGCAAGGCAACTATTTCTTAAAACTAAAGAAATAAATATCTAATCTTTAATTTTGGTAAGGCGCACATAATTAAAAAACATTATTTCATCTTCAAATCTGTATGGTACTAACTGTGTATCTCCCCACGATTCAACCATTTCTGAATCAGATATTGTTTGATCTAAATTTATTATTAAATGGGTATCATTGTATGTGTAAGTCCCTGTCCAATATAAATTACCACTTGGGTAATAAACACTAACAACTGTTTCTGTAAATATTGTACGATAGCAATCTTCATTCTCCCATGTTCCAATAAAAGGATTTATTTCCAAATCAGCGCACGTAAAAACTAAAAACGCAACTGCCAGTACGAAAATACACTTTTTCATTTTTTCTCCTTTATAATTTTTAATTGTACATCAACTATCAGTACCGGTCAACATTTTGACATTATCTCTTTTAGAGTAATTACCCTCTGCGCATGGCACAATAGTCCTATGTACGCGAAAACCGAATGGAAAGCCAGAAAAGGCACCGGACTGAATAAATTTACAGAAACAGAAAGGTCCGGAAACACGGTTGTTTTAACCAACACGCCCGACTCTGTCAGTGTGCCGGGAACGCCTTTCTCCGTCGAAAACATGAACCACATAGAACATGGAATTTTTGAGGCTCATGAGGCAAACCAAGCCCTGCAAGGCGCAATTACAAAAGAGATAAGCGACAGAACGTCGGCATTGGCAAATCACGACGATTCAGGCACCGCTCACGCCGGAATAAGGGCGATCATTAATAGCCTGGCAGAGCTGGCGGCGTCGTTACTGGCAAAAGTCAACGAAAAACTTGACGCCGGCGAAAAAGGCGCGGCTAACGGAGTGGCGACCCTCAATGAAAACGGGGTAATACCCGCCAGCCAAATCCCCAACAGCGGAAACGGTTTATTGGCGGTAGCGACCGATGATCAGTTTACAGGGACGGGAACTGTAACAGATCCCCTAAAACTGGCAAACATTGCATTAACAGCCGGATCATCGGATAGCAACGCGCCTAATGCAATTACAACTACTATAAAAGCATTACTGCAAAGTATATGGAATAAGTTAACATGGGCAAGAAATAGCATAAATTCTTTAAACAGTGCTTCAAAATCCATAGTTAATACTGTTATGTATATGACAAAAACCGGTCTTGAATCTCAACTTAATGGTCAATATGGCGGTACATGGATTAGAAAAGCGGCTGCTGTTGACAGAATCCAAGCCGATCTTTCGTATACAAAATACGATTGTACGCAAACTAGTAATGTTCCTTTTGAAGCTGGACTTATAAATACATTTTTAATTATGCCAGGTTGTAACTTATCAGGAACATTTGAATTATATATGGATAATACATTAATAGAAAAAAAAGTTTGTGTTAGTTGTCCTTGTGTATTTTCAGGAATAATACCAGCAGCAGGTTCAACTATTTCAATAAAAAATCAAGGAATATTCTATGCCGCATATGGAAGATATGTCGCAATAGATGTATCTGTCTACGCTTATGTGAGAGTAACATAATATAAGGGGAATGATTATGAGTAGAAAAAGATTATTTGAGCTGGTTTTATATCAGTCATGCAATTATAAATGTATAGATTGCCCGATGGAAAAATATCTTTATGAACCGGATGAATTAATGCCGGACGGCAGGCGCAGAAACGGAATAACAAACGAACTGTTATTAAAATGGCTTGCCATGTATCTTGATCCAAAAGAATGGTTTATTGAAATCACCGGAGGCGAACCTAGCCTATATCCTGAAATATCTGAATTATTGGCGGAATTAAACAACCGCGGATATAAAGGCATTATAAGAACAAACGGCTCTAAAAGATTACCGGGATATTCTAATTTTAAAAGGGTAGTTGCATGGCATGATCCGCTTGACAGTGAAAATTCTACCGTCAAACAAAAACCGACTCGTTATGATTATGTGTTAATACTTGAAAATCCCGATGATGACTGGCAGGAGAAAGAAAAATACTGCAAAAAAAACGATATACCGTACGTTGTTTTTCCGTATAAAAGATTTCATACGGATCAAAGCCAAACAAGCCATTACCAGCCCCGACCAAACAGCATATTCAAACTAATTACCACAATGTTTGCAAGCGGCGATATTGGCGCCGGTTGTATGCGAAGTGAAGCAAGTGGAAAAAATCTCAAAAATATGGATGAACCAATTATTAGCACATTGTGTGAATTATGCGGCAATGTGGAAGCATTAGAATATTTTATTTTTAACGCTCCCGGTTTTAAAGAAGCATTTGAAGTAGAGGAAAAAGAACTTGTGCCTGCCGGTGAAAACTACATAACATACCCCATTCTTAATGAAAAATTGGAATGGATAGACAAAGATCATAATGTTGTGGCCTTACTCGGCGAAGATATTAGCAATATAGAGAAACAATATGTACCAATATTATAAAAGGGGTTTAATATGAAAAAAATATTAAATTTATTATTTAAAATATGGGAATTACCACAAAATATCTTAGGCTATTTCATGTCAAGACTTTGGAAGAAACGTCTAATAATTTTAACACAAAAAGAATTAGAGTATTTATACGGTTTGGAAAATTTAACCGGATTTAAAATATACGTTGCGGATTATTACTCTCAAAAAGCGGATAAATTATTAAGCGAGTTATCCGGTTTTAGCCTGGGTAAATATGTTTGCCTGAACTCCGCGCATAACTTAACTACGCTAAGGCACGAAAAAGGACATTCAAAGCAGAGCAAAATGCTGGGATGGGCGTATCTGCCCGTTATCGGTATTTATTCCGCTGTTTTTTGTAATTTATGGAATCGCTGGTTTCATAAGTCATGGACAAGCACGCAGCGTAAAAAATGGTACTACAGCCGATGGTGTGAAGCATGGGCGGATAAACTGGGCGGAGTTGTACGTTTTTAATAAAAGCCCCGAATGAAAAAGTGTACACACCCGTTAAACAATAAGAAGATATTTAAGCCGCATTTTGCCGCATGGAAATACCGTCAAAAACACGATAAAACAAGGATAAAATTTGCGTTTTTGCCAAACTAAAAGATAATTTTTGCCAAACTGCGCGCGTGGTTACAATTATCTTCTCTTTGGAAACAAGCCTTTTATTAAGGCTTTTTCATATACCAATTTATGGACTAAAGTCCAAAGGAGTATTTTATGAAAAACGTTTTAAAAGCGTTCGGGATTATTGCTCTTGTTACA
>Ga0268262_10000778_pt1 | contig 41471 bp, 36 predicted proteins | sample TergutNc150P3_FD_190354 | JGI IMG/M metagenome (GOLD analysis project Ga0268262, IMG submission 190354) | Nasutitermes corniger P3 segment gut microbial community from laboratory colony in Florida, USA - Nc150 P3 (SPAdes) (version 2) | ecosystem: Host-associated > Arthropoda: Insects >...
AGGTGAGAAACTTAAAACAAACCTTGCACCGCAAGCTGTAACGATAGTAATATCGCTATGGCTAGACCTTGCGGCAGAGGGTCTTGCGGTGGCAGTTTGTTTTGAGCTAATGGTCATAAATTATGAATAATATAGTAAACTACACATACAAAACAAGCCCAGCCAACATGGCTAATTTGAGCATCGTTTGCGAAAGCCGCCACTTTTTTAACCGAGCAAAAAGCGCAGATAAAAACAGGCACGGCAACACCGCTAAAACCGCATAAGGCTTAAGCAAGGCGAGCACCGCCAAGCATTGAAATTCAAATATAAAAACCAGTGATAACGAGAGATTTATACCATGCAACACAGGAAATGTTTTTAAACCATTAGCGGCATCGCCGGGCATATCCTCTATATCTTTTGTTATTTCCCGTGCCATAGTTAGCATAAAAGCAAAAAACACCAAATTAAATAGCTCAGGCTGTGGAAGCCCAAATTTTACAATGGGAATTACTATAGGCGTTGTAGTGAGCAATGCCACTGCAAAATTTCCCGCCAAAGGCAAGCCCTTCAAAAATTTGTTATACACAAAACTGAGCGCGCCAACAGCGGCAAATAACAGAGCGAATTCAAAACCGGAAATTAAACCGAACAGTATAGCCAAACACACACATTTAATTGCAATGGCATAAGCCATTTTTAATTTTATATCACCGCTTGGCAATGGGCGTTTTGGGCGATTTATTTTGTCCGTTTCAAAATCTATTATGTCGTTATGGGCATTGGCAAAAGCCACCAAAAAAAATACTCCGAGTGAGAGAAAAATAACATCGCAATAATTTATTTCATAGCTATTTTTTATGATAAAAAATGAATATACGCACACCACCGCTGCAAATAAGGCATTCCAGACACGGCATAGCAAAAAACAACTCAAAGGAAATCGCATGAAAATATTCAAAATTCTGTCGCTAAAATTGAAATTGGCTTTTTCCCAAAATTCGCTTTAACTTGGCTAATCAAAGAAACCTCGGTAAATTTACCAATCTTTAAAGAAAAAATCAAAAGACCGTGATGGCTCAAAATGGCAAGCCCACGCCCGGTATAGTCGTCTATTCCTTGCGGGACAGTTTCCCCTGCAACAATGCTTTGCCGTCTAATGCGTTCCAAAATTCTCTGTATGGTTAGAGAACCGCCGAGATCTTTAACGGATATGCCATAAAATTTTTCATTCATAATCAGATGAACTTTCACATCTTTGCCTTTTGGAATGTTCACGTTTGCAAAATTCCCAATATCATAAGCCTTTTTGTCGCGGGCATGGGCAGTTATCCCTAAAACTCCATAAGCTATGGCATTTGTAATCAATTCGTGGCAATTTATTATAAATGTGTTTTTAACAGTACTGGGAATTTTACCCATAAAATCCACAAATGTATTCTTTACCAATCTACGCATACAAATATCGCCAGAAATAGAATATTGCTTATCAAAAATATTTTTTCCATGTTCAAAAAAGAATTTTAAACCTGATTTTTTTTCGAAAATCTTTTTAAAAATTCCCAGTAACATATATTCGCTTAGATTATTCATATGTATGATGTTGCATAAGTTATATTCCATCGCAAAATCAAAATAATCTTCATAATCGTTTGAAATTATAATAATTTGGCGTTTCTTAAAATCTATTTCATACATCAATTTTCGCAATTTTTGTTCGGTGTTTTTATCATAAGTCACAAAAAACAAATTGTTATTTTTTGTGTCAAATTTTTTTTGCTCAAGTTCTATATCATTCGGAAGCAAACCGTGTTTTTTTAAATTATTATATAAACGCAATATTTTTTCCCGAACGACAGGCGAACAAAAATCAGAAATTACATTACAGGTATTTATCATTTTTCAAATTCCAAATATTTAGAAAGTGAGTTTTTCCAAGTCGGAATTTGTACTTCAAAGTTTTTCATAATTTTTGTTTTATCCAGAGCAGACCACAATGGACGTTTGGCTAAACTTTTCCATTCGGAACTTGCGATAGGCAAAATAGGAATCGCTTTTTCAAGGAGTTTTTTTTCCAGCGCCTGTTTTTGAATTTCCTCGGCAAATTCATACCAGCTCGTAATGCCATCGTTTGAAAAATGATAAATACCGGGATTTTTGGGATTTTTTGCAATTTTAAGTATAGCCGTAGCCAAATCACACGTCCATGTCGGGTTCCCAAGCTGGTCTTTCACAACGGAAATCTGCTCTTTTGTCCGCATAAAATTTAACATAGCCTTAACAAAGTTTTTTCCGTTAATGCCATAGAGCCAAGCAGTCCTGACTATCCAGTGGTTGGGGTTTGATTTTGCAAGCAGAACTTCACCCTCAGCTTTGGCTTTGCCATAAGCGTTTATAGGATTTATGGGTTCTTCTTCCGTCAATGGGTTAGGGGGGCTGCCGCTTAAAACATAGTCCGTTGAAATGTGCACTATGCCAATATTGACTTTTGCAGAACACTCCCCGAGAATTTTTGGACCAAGAGCATTCAGTTTGTAATTGAGTTCTGTTTCTGTTTCGGCTCGGTCAACAGCAGTGTAGGCTGCGCAGTTTATAATGAAATCAGGTTTATTCTTTGATAAAAAAGCGGAAATCGCAGGTTCATCTGTTATATCCACTTCTCTATCGCTCTCAAAAATTTCAAAATCATATCCTGCCTGAACACGTAAGTCCTGCCCAAGCATACCTTTAGAACCTGTTATCCAAATTTTCATGACTATAGCTAATAAAATATAGAAATTTTACTAAAAGGCATAGGAATAAATGTGTTATCCCAAGATTTTAGCCTAAAAGCATGAGAATACTTAACGTTAACATTTATTAACGGAACATTTGCTTTTTGAGCAAGCCATTCTGCACCGGGTTTTGCAACGAGCGCAGGCCCCTTTGGACCATCTAAAGCCATGCCCGCCGAATTTCCGACTTTCAAGGCTTCCAGCAAATGTCTAACCTCGCTTTGCCCCCTGCTACTTGAACCCCTAAAAACATTATAACCCAAACTTTCGGCTAATTTTGCGAATTTGCTCCCATCCTGACTCTTGCTGATTAAAACCGCGATATTCCTCCGCTTGAACGCCGCGAAGCAGGCGGGTAAATCCTGATGCCACAAACCTATAACCGCCGGTTCAGGCACAAATTTCTCAAACCGAATTCTCCAAGAGAGAACTAAAATTTTTAAAATGAAATTTAACAATAGATTTTTTTTCACTGAATGCTAATGTAGAAAACCTGATTTTTTCTAATTTACACCCCGATGATTCACCCCTCTGCACTAGTCTCTTCAGAAGCCAAAGTACACGGAAGCGCAAGCGTTGGTCCTTGGTGCATAGTTGAAGCCGGGGCAAAGATAGCAGAGGGAGTTGTTTTAGATACAAGGGTTCATATTCTTGGCAACGCAAGCATTGGAGCCGGTACCCATATTTTTGATGGAGCGGTAATAGGCGGCGAACCTCAAGCCTTGAAATACGAAGGCGAGGAAACTTTTTTGGAAATAGGCGAGAACTGCAAAATCAGGGAATACGTAACCGTGAACAGAGGTTGCGGTGAAAACGGAATCACAAAAATCGCAAATGATGTTTTGCTGATGGCATATTCCCATGTTGGGCACGATTGCCTTTTGGGAAGAGGTGCGGTAATCTCCAACGGGGTGCAGCTCGGGGGACATGTTGCGGTGGGTGAATTTGCGACCGTAGGCGGTGGAACTTATGTTCAGCAATTTTCAAAAATCGGTGCTTATGCCTTTGCAGGCGGAACACTGAAAATAATCAGAGACGTGCCACCGGCGAGCCGCGCCTTAGGAGACCCAGCCCGCTTTGCTGGTTTAAATCTCCACGCCCTTAGAAAGCACAATTTCTCAGAAGAGCGAATAGCTCTTTTGGAAAAAAATTACAGGGAACTTTACCGAGGTGGCAAGCCAACGGCAGAAGTCATATTGGATTTTGCAAACGAAAAAACAGAATGCGACCCGCTTTTAACGGAATATTTCAAAAATTTCAGCGGAAATTTAATAACTAGCTTGAAGTAATTTACTACATTCCGCTTAGAAGCACTTCCGCTTCCTTTTATTATATCACATTCTTGATTTTCGTTTTCACCAAGGAGATTATTATGCCCGGAAAGGCAGCCGTTATGTACACGCTAGGGAAATACACCAAGCATCAGCGCAAGAACTGGGCGCAGAGCAAAAGGATTGTAATTTACGAGAGCGAAAGCCAGCTCCGCGAGTTCATCAAGCACGCTAGGGAAAACAGCAAGCCCCCAAGCAAGAAAATGTATTTCGGGACGATACCGGAAAATCTGGCCGAGCGGATAAAAAAAGACACCGGAGCGGAGGTCAAAGGCTACAATGTTTCGATTTCTGAAGATGAGATAAGGAAGATTTTCAAACAACACGGCAAAGAAACCACGGAAGCCCCGCGAGGGCAGAGAGCTATAACGGAAGCCGACATAGCGAGCATCCCGAAAATAATCCAGAACCCAGACAAAATCGTTTTGGACAGCAAGCTGCGCAACGGGAAGCCCGCCATTCATTTCATAAAAACGATTAACGGGCGGACAACTGTGGTATCTTACGTCTCGGACAGGCACAATGACCTTACGGTGCAAACGCTGTATTCGGGAAAAACAAGGACGGAACCCTTGCCCTACTGATAGATGAACTAGCCTCTGATCCAACGTCCGAAACGGGAAAGGGTACAGGTTCCGCCACCAATAATATACAAAATTCAACGGCAAGAAATAACCCTTGACAACTTAATGCCTACTTTTTTGGCAAAATTCTTGACAGGCACGGAAATTTTTTCTATATTTTAAGCCTACAATTTATAGGATATTTTTATGGCAGCAGTGATTCGCCTATCTAGATTTGGAAAACGTCATCACCCCACTTATAGGGTTGTGGTAGCAGACCGCCGCAAGGCTCGCGATGGTCAATTTTTGGAACAACTCGGTTTTTATGACCCGAATTTGAAAATTTCCGAGGTTCGTTTTAATTTTGACAGAGTTATGTATTGGCTCGGCGTTGGTGCCCAGCCTTCCGACACGGTGCGTTCTTTGCTAAAACAACAAGGCATAATGAGCCTTTTCCATGAAAAACGCGCAGGTCGCAGCATTGAGGGCAAAACTCCGGTTGCACTAAAGCCAAAGGCTAGAAAAGCAAAGCTAGGTCCCAAAGCTAAAGCTCGCATAGAAGCTGAAAAAGCGGCGGAAGCCTCTAAAGGCTAAAACGTGAATTCTTTTGTAGCTGTGGGGCGTTTAATGCGAACTCACGGTGTTTTTGGTGATATTCTTTGCAAACCTTTAACCCATAATTTTGAAAGACATTCTTTGTTGAAAAAGGTCTATTTGGAATTCTCAAATGGAGATATCAAAGATGTAGTGCTTTCACGTTCTGAGAGTTACGGAGATTTATGGAAATTTCATTTTGAAGGGTTAAATTCCCCGGAGATTGTTCAGCCTTTTGTGAACGCTTATGTTCTTGTTCCTGAATCCGAGCGGTTACCTTTACCCAAGGGTCAATTCTATTTTAGCGATTTTGAGGATTTTGAAGCGATTGATAAAGATGGAAATTCGGTGGGCAAGGTTCTAAGCGCAGAGGAAATGCCATCGGTAAATGTGTTTAACCTGTTGATTAATGGACGAGAAATTGTAGCCCCTTGGATTGATGATTGTATTTTGAATGTTGATGTGAAAAATAAGAAAATAACGGTAAATCTGGATTTTATTCAATCACTAACATGAAAATTGATTGCATCACCTTGTTCCCTGAAATGTTCACCGCAATGAATTGCTCAATTATGGGACGTGCACAGAAAAATGGAATTTTAAATTTTCGCACCATACATTTAAGGGATTTTGCCATCAATGACTACGGGCAGGTTGATGATTCTCCCTATGGCATAGAAACTGGGATGGTTCTGCGCCCGGAGCCTCTAGCAAAGGCAATAGATTTTTGCGAACCTAAAAAAAATAACGCAACTGTGATTTTGCTCGCCGCAGACGGTACAGCGCTCACACATTCATTGGCAAAAGAACTTTCTCAAAAAGAGCATTTGGTTTTGGTATGCGGGCATTACAAAGGAATAGACGAGCGTATAAGGCAGAGCAGAGTGGATTTATCCGTGAGCGTTGGAAATTTTGTTGTAAGCGGCGGGGAATTGCCCGCCATGCTTTTAAGCGATGCGGTTGTGCGGCTAATTCCCGGTGTGCTTGGCGATATGGAAAGCGCGGAAACGGATTCCTTTGCCAAAGGCGGTTTGCTCGGCTGCCCAGTTTGGACAAGACCGCAGGAATTTGAAGGGATGAAAGTTCCGGAAATTTTGTTATCCGGTCATCACGAAAATATACGCAAGTGGCAGAGGGAACAGGTCACCTAATTTTCTATATTCCCTTATCTTATGCGTAAAAAATTACTTGTGGAAGGTTCAAAAGAATTTAAGTACGAGATTCGCGAAATAGTGAAAAAGGCGAATCAGCTTAAGGCTTTGGGGCTTGTAATTCATTGGGAAAATATAGGTGACCCCATAGAGAAAAAGTGTCAAGTACCCGCTTGGATTAAGGATATTGTCGCAGATTTGGCGCAGCAAAGCAAATCTTATGGATATTGCCCGTCAAAAGGAGTTCTGGAAACGCGTGAATTTTTGTGCAAAAAAAACAACGCTCTGGGAGGCGTGCAAATAACTCCCGAAGACATTTTATTTTTCAACGGGATGGGAGATGGCATATCCACAACTTACCAGCTTTTGGATATGACGAGCCGTGTAATTGGACCTTCTCCTGCATACAGTACGCACAGCTCCGCAGAGGCAGCACACGCCAACGCAAACCCCATAACTTACAGGCTAGATCCCGAAAATCACTGGTATCCAGACCTTGAGGAATTGGAAAACAAAGTTAAATACAATCCGAGCATAGTCGGTATTTTAATAATAAACCCTGACAATCCTACGGGCATGGTGTACCCGCTTGAACATCTTAAAAAAATTATTGAAATTGCAAAAAAATACAAGACTTTTGTCGTGGCTGATGAAATTTACAATAAAGTAGTGTATAACGGAGCACGTTCATACTCACTTGCGGAATACATAAGTGATGTGCCGGGCATTGCTATGAAAGGGCTTTCTAAGGAATTGCCGTGGCCCGGTTCTCGTTGCGGCTGGATGGAGTATTACAACAGAGACAAAGATGCCGAATTTGCCGCTTTTTGCAGTGCACTGGACAATGTAAAGATGGTGGAAGTTTGCTCTACAACTCTTCCGCAGCTTGCGTTGCCGCTTATTTTAGGCGATAGCCGCTACGAGACGCACCGTGCGAATTTGAACGAGCGAATAGGCAAACGCAGTGCTTTGATAAACGAAATTTTAGGCGAAGTTGCCGAGTTAAAATTCAATCCTACTTATGGCGCTTTCTACAATTCCATGATTTTCAAAGACGGAGTTTTGAATAACAAACAGACTCTGCCTATTGAAAATCCAAAGATAAAAACACTTGTTGAGGAATGGTGTGAAGACGTTAGCCCCGATTACCGTTTTGTCTATTACCTTCTCGGTGCAACGGGAATTTGCGTAGTCCCTATCAGCAGTTTTTGCTCGGAACTTCTGGGCTTTCGCATAACCCTTTTGGAAGAAGATGAAGAGGAATTGAACAAAGTTTTTACCTCGCTTAGAGATGCAATCAAAGAGTATGTGAAAAGCGCCTAACGCACTTCGCCAAAAATGCTATCTATCTTCACTTTTCTGTTATAGCCAACGGAATCCAAGCTATCTATGCGGTAACCCAAATCAATTGCGCTTTCGTAACATTCTCTCGCCTCGCTCAAACTATCCGCATTGAACAGAGCATCGCACCGTGCATAGTGGCTATAAGCTTTTTCCTTGGAAAAAGTGTAATAATACCAAAAGCCAAATATGAGAGAGGCTAAAACCAAAAGAAAAATTATATCACCCTTGCCCATGAATTTTGAGCCGGAGTCTTCTGATTCATCTTTTTTTAAAAAACTTATAAGCATAATTCTCTCCTCATGTCCCCATAATTTCTCAGATAAATTTTTGCTTTTTCTGCAACTGCTTCGGGAGTATAGCCAAATTCATTTTCCAAAACTGTAAACGGCGCGGATTTCCCAAACTCGGTCAAACCCCAGGAGTAGCCCAAAGGTCCAACTACAGGCGCAAACACAGATGGCAAACCGCTGGAAACAGCAAATGCCGCTCCCCAGCGAGGAATCAAAACCTCGCGTTCCTCTTTCGGCAAATCCATGAAAAGCCTTGGGCTCATAACGCTAATTACGCGCACGGAAATTCCTTCTTTGCGCAAAATGTCAGCAGCTTGGCAACATAAATAAACATCGGAGCCGTTGGCAGCAAATGTCAAATTCGGTTTTTCTGCATTTTGCACTATGTACCCTGCGGCATTGGCTTTTGAATGCGGATTTTTCAAAGGAGGCATAACTTGTCTGGATAATATGAATGCGGTTGGGCTATCGCCGTTCGCCATTGCCATTTCCCAGGCAAGCGTGGTTTCGTTTGCATCCGCGGGGCGAAGAACCAGCATGGATGGCTTCCCGTTTGGCAAGCTCATACTTTCCAGCAAGCGAATTTGCGCCTCTTGTTCCACAGGCTCGTGGGTTGGACCATCTTCTCCAACCCTGAAGCTATCGTGCGTGAATAAGAATTTAACGGGCAAAGCCATTAGAGATGCAAGCCTCAAAATAGGTTTCATATAATCGCTGAACACGAAGAATGTTGCGCAGGTTGCGGTAAACTCGCCGTGCAGAACAATGCCACACATAGCGGAACCCATGGTAAGCTCGGCAACTCCGGCTTGCAAAAATGCCCCGTTGAAATCACCCGGCTTTAATATGCCAGTTTTATCCAAAAAACTTTGAGTGTAATCGCTATTCGAAAGGTCTGCTGAGGAACAAACCATATTTTTTTGATTATCCGCAAGCCATGCCAAAATCGCGCTGGAATTAACCCTTGTCGCAACGCCTTGTTTTTGCGGTATAACCGAAAGGTCAAGAATAGGAGCTTTGTTATTTTGCCAATTCTCCAATTCTTCTGCGAGTTGCGGGTAGGCTTGCTTCCAGGTTTCAAATCTTTGCTGCCAAGAATCGGATTCTTTTTGCAAATCTTCAAGGCGATTGTTAAAGGCTTCTTCTACGTCTTGCCAAATGACAAATGGCTCTTCGGGGTCTCCGTTTAAACTTTTTATGGTTTGGGCGGTGGAAGCACCTGCGGCATCTATTGGCTGCCCGTGGGTGGATACCTGATTTTCAAAGGGATTGTTTTGGGCATCTTTAATGCCTTTTCCCATAATGGAATTGCCTATTATAATAACAGGTTTTTCTGTTTCTGCATAAGCGTCTGTAAATGCTTTTCTCAGCTCGTCTGGATTGTGACCGTCAATGCTGTAAACGCGCCATCCCCACGATTCGTATTGGGCGGCAACGTCGTGGCTCATAACTTCGCTAGTTGGGCAAGAGAGCTGAATGCTGTTGGAATCAAAATAGAATATGAGGTTTGAGAGCTTTAAATGCCCGGCGATGCGCCCAACGCCGTAGGCAATTTCCTCTTGAATTGTGCCGTCAGATAAAAGACAGATGGTTTTGTGTTCAAATAATTTCCCAAAGCGGTTTACCAAAATTCGCTCCGCAATGGCGCAGCCAAGCGCAAGTCCATGCCCAAGCCCAAGAGGACCAGAGGTGTTTTCTATACCGCGCTCAACATCCAGGTCTGGATGCCCCGGTGTATGGCTGCCGAGCTGCCTGAAATTTTTCAAATCTTCAATACTCAGTCTTTTTGTGAAACAAAGCATTGAATAAAAGGCTGCGGACATGTGCCCTGGATCCATGAAAAATCTGTCTCTTGCCCGCCAATAGGGGTCTTTGGGGTTGAATTTTAAAAAATCCTTGAATAAGACGGAAAAGAATTCAGTGGCGCCCATTGCGCCACCCGGATGCCCGGATTTAGCTTTCTGTACCATCGCCGCAGACAAAATCCTGGCATTGTCGGCAGCGCGGTTAATTATTGCATTGTGCAAATTAAACCTCACATAAGAGGGCTAAAATATAGAAATTTTTTGAGAAATTTTCAAGGGATAGACGCTGCGGCAACCGCAAAAGCACAAGATACATTGAGGCTGGCTTTCCTTCCTTTCATCGGGATGGATACTATGCTATCGCATTCATCTAGAAGTTCCTTAGCAATGCCAAGCTCCTCGTTGCCCACTATGAGCAAAAGCTTTTGGGGCCATTCAAGGTTTTTTATGTTCTGCCCGCCTGTTTCCAAGGCTATTATGCCATAATCTTGCTCTTTATAAAAATCTATGCAGTCAAGCGGGCTTTCCCAACGATGGCTCTTTAGCCAGGTTTCACAGCCCCTTGCTGCACTTTTAAGCGCTGGGTGTTCTATATCGGGAGTATAACCGGAGAGATTTACCTCCGAAAAGCCAAAGCAATCAGCAGTTCTGAAAATAGAGCCGGTATTGTGTGCAGAACGTAAATTATGTATTAAGACTGCATACGGAAGTGGCTTGCATAGAGGGCTATCTCTATCGCCGTCTTCTTTGCCTGTAAGCATATCCCTTTCTGGTCCAAGCCTTGCGGCGTGACGCCAATGCATGTATAAATTCAAAATTCTTTTATGCTGAGTGGAAGTTCCTATTAAAAATTCCGATTTAAAATCTTCCCTTAAGGCTACTCGCCGGTCATAGATTTTTGCCGCTTCATTCCAGTCCTTTCCTATTCTTAAAATATAATTTCGAAGCAAATCTGCAAGTGATTTAGGGGAAAAGGGTTTCATAATTTTGCGAAAATACAAATATTTCGCCCATCACTGGCAAACCTTACTATATTCCCCCTATGCGGACAAACACATTGATTCTCAATTTAATAATTATCGCTACTTTATTTATAACGTCTTGTTCCGATTATGATAGGGAAAATTTTCGCATGGAAGTTGGTAAAAGATATGATTTAAAAAAATGGCCCGATAGCGCATATATAGATACCTTGGATAAATTCTTTAAAAATGAACCGATTAAGCAACCGCAAAAACAAAAAGCGGAAATTACAATGAGCATGAATAATATAAATATACCTACGAAAAAAATAAATGCTTATGAAAAAAATGCCCCCGAAAAAAACATTCCTGAAAGAAAAATTCCAAAAGAACCTCAAGAATCTTTTCCAGACAGGTTTGTAAATGCTTTAAATAGGCTTTTGGAAAATCCAAATAGCAGAGAACTAGGCAAAAAATATAATGTAAAAGATGGAGAGACCTTAGACGGCTTGCTTTTTAGAGTTTATGGGCAACAAGCCAAAAGACTTCCAAAATATACCTCCGAGTTGATGATGAAACAATTGAACCCCGGCGTGGATTTTTCCGCTCTTTCAGAAGGGCAAACGGTTTTGCTGCCGATAGTAAACTTTACTACAGGGCAACCGCAATAGTTGTATCCTCAGCGTAGCTTGGACCCTTGGGGATAAGGTTAAATTTTCTATCTTTTAAGCCTATGATATCCCAAATCCCTCTATGGATTATACCGTTTTTTCCTTTGATAGGGGCACTGTTGCTCGGAGTAATAACTTTGGTACAAATTAAAAGTGAGCAACCTATTCCAGAGGTGTACATAGGTGCGCTTGCTGTATCCCTCCCTCTGCTTTCTTTTGTGGCAACGGTGATGTTTGCGTTGGATATGCCCGGTGACGGTGTTTACGCAGAAACGCTTGGCAACTGGATTTCCATCGGGGATTTCCAAGTGTCTTTTGGTTTTTTATTTGATTCTCTCACAAGAATAATGCTTTTATTTGTAACAGGAATAACAACCCTGATAGTTCTCTATTCCATAGGTTACATGAGAGGCGATAGCGGCTATACCCGTTTTATGTGCTATATGAATCTGTTCCTATTTTCGATGGTAGTCCTTGTGCTTTCAGATTCTTTGCCCTTGACATTCCTCGGTTGGGAAGGCGTGGGACTTTGCTCCTATCTGCTCGTTGGTTTTTGGAATAAAGATTTGCTCAACTGCAAGGCTGCAGACAAGGCTCTTTTGGTAAACAGGGTTGGAGATGTAGGCTTTTTGCTCGGTATGTTCATATTGCTGGCTTTGGGTGGAACATCTATTTTGAATTATGCAAATTTGAATGAAGCCTTGGCTATCGGTTTATTGATAGACCTCTCACCTTCTTTTACTTATGAGTTGGTGATAGCCGCTGCGTTTTTTTTGTTCTTTGCTTGCACTGCAAAAAGCGCACAAATACCCTTACTGACGTGGCTCCCAGATGCGATGGCTGGTCCAACTCCTGTCTCTGCCCTTATACATGCGGCTACAATGGTCACTGCTGGCGTTTATTTAATGGCAAGGCTTTATGCGCTCTTTGTCTTTGATTTGCTCATTCCAGCTATTGTGCTTATCATAGCACTTGCAACAGCCTTTTGGGCTGCCGTAGCAGGCTTGGTTCAGCACGATATTAAAAAAGTATTAGCGTATTCCACTATCTCTCAACTCGGTTTTATGTTTATGGCAGCGGGTGCTGGTGCATTTGATGTAGCCATTTTCCATGTGTTCACCCACGCATTTACAAAGGCAGCTCTGTTTTTGGGCGCGGGTTCGGTTATACACGCTCTGGGTGGCGAGCAGGATATTCGCAAAATGGGTGGACTCGCTCTTAAGTTACCATCGACATTTTTGATTATGCTTCTGGCATGGGCAAGCCTAATAGGTTTGCCGGGCTTGGCTTGCTTTTGGAGCAAGGATTTGATTTTAGAGAGTGTTTATGGTGCGCCAATCTATTATGGAGCACTTTTCACCGCTTTGCTGACCGCTGTTTACATGACCCGTTTGATGGTGCTGGTGTTTTTAGGTAAGTTCAGGGGAGGCGAACATATCGCAGAACATATTCACGAATCTCCTATTGTTATGCAAACCCCGATGTGGATTTTAGCGGCTGGTTGCATTTTTGCGGGCTATGTCCCATTGACCAGCGAAAATCACTTGAATATGTTCCTTGCCGCAATAAGCTCTACAGCCGCTATAGCAGGCCTTGTATTTGCTGGCATATATTTCAGCAGAAAAATTCCTAAGTACCCTGGGCACAACGAATTGGTTGGTTTTGCAAAAATTTGGACTTTTTCCTTTGACGCTTTGCACTATGTTTGCGGAATTTTGCCCGTGCGCATAGCTGTATTCTTTTTGGACTTGGTGAATAAATTCTTGCGGACAACAATGTCTGTCTTTGGCACGGTTCCTTATATCTGCTCCGAAGGTTTGCGCTTTATGCAGGCGAATAAACTACGTGTGCAGCTTACTCTTTCGGTTATTAGTTCTGTTGTTTTGGTTTATTGGCTGGTGTTTTTCATTAGGTAGAGTCTATGTTGATATCGCTTTTGCTTATTTTGCCCTTTGTATTTGCTCTCTTAATGCTCACTTCATCATCTAGAGATAATTCCGTTTTTCGCATGGGGCTTTTCTGTTTTGCAATTCCTCTTATCTTGGCAACGGCTCTAGTTGCGCTCGGTGGGGAGCAAACGGATATTTACCCTTGGTTTTCCATATTAGGAATAGATATTGAATTTTCGCTATACGGCTACGGGCTTTCGCTATGGATGGCTTGGCTAACTACTCTATTATCATTTTTGGCTTTTGTCTATTCAAAAGGCTCTCTGAGTTTTGGAATGAATAAATTTACAATAGGCTTGCTGGTTTTGGAAGGCACTATAATAGGTACATTTTTTTCTGCATATAACATCGTGCAATTTCTGTTTTTCTTTGAAGCTATGATTTTGCCCACGGCTATTTTGATTTCTCTGCATGGCGGTTTAAAAAGGAGAAGGGCTGTTATAATATTTGCAATTTACACTTTGGTAGGTTCCATTCCCTTGCTTTTTGGCGTTTGGTATTTAATGGCAAAAGCCGGTAGCGATAACATCAATTTTTTGATGAAGACTTTAGAGACATTGCCACTTGCAACTCAAACTTCCTTATTCATAGCATTTATAATAGCATTCGCTGTAAAAACCCCAATATTTCCATTTCACAGTTGGCAGGGCATAACTTATTCGGAGGCACCGTATCCGCTTTCTGCAATTCTCTCCGGCGCAATGGCAAAGGTTGGAATTTTTGGTTTTGCCGCATGGGTAATTCCGCTGTTTGGCGAACTTTTTCAAAGTACCGAATATAGCTCATGTTTAATATCACTTGCGCTTTTCTCAATGCTATACGGAGCCGTTCTCGCATTAAAGCAAACGAATATAAAAAGACTTTTAGCATTTAGCTCCATGTCGCATTTAAGCCTTGCGGTGGCTGGCTTATTTTGCCTTGATAAAACCGTGAATGCGGGCGTTGCCGTTATGTTGGTGGGGCATGGCTTAACAGCGGGCGGGCTTTTCTTTTTTGGCGGCATTGCCCAAAAATGGACTGGCAGCACAAACATAAAACGCTACGGCGCATTTGCCTCCACAAATCCAGCTTATGCTGCGATTTTCGGTTTTTTGAGCATCGCTGCAATTGCCATTCCCGGCACTGTTGGCTTTGTGGGAGAATTCTTGATTTTACGCGGTTTGTTCAATTCGGGCTTTATTTTTGCTGTGATTGGCTGCGTTGGAATTATATTGTCCGCTGCGTATATGTTGAGATTGATTAAGCATACCCTGTTTGGCACAATTCCAGAAAATACGAGAAATGCCAATATTTGCCTTTCGCAATTTGAAGGCGTGGCAGCCATTCAAATTATATTTATGATATTTTATTTCGGATTGCATCCGGCTCCTATTTTAAATTCTTTTATAGAACAAACAGAGGAAGATACCACCGAACTGCCGGAATATGAGCAGATTTTAGAAGAAGCATTAATTATCGACAGTTTGACAAATGACAGCTTGGCAAACGATAACTTGGAGGAATATGATGAGCAGTGAAACTTCCTTTTTTTATGATTTAAAAATTCTTTTGCCGATAATTCTTGTTTCTTTAGGCGCGATATTTTCTTTGGTTGCGGAATCGTTTTTAAATCCTAATAGAAGGCACAAGGCTTTGCCATGGATTAATTTGTTCTTTTTAGCTGTTACAGTTTATATTGTTAAAATAATCTCTGGTGATTTCAGTGACTCATGGAATTTATTTTCCTTTAACTATGTTAAGGAAATTTTCCTTTACGCAACAGCTATGTGCGCCGCTATTGGAACAGCGGCTTTGCAGAATACCCTGAAAAACAATAATACCGAATGTGGCGAGGCTTATTCACTTCTTATGCTTTCTGCTGCAGGCATTATGCTAATGGTGCTCTCTGCGGATTTAATGCCTTTGTTTTTAGGAATGGAGCTTGCCTTTTTTCCAATTTACGCACTCGTCGCCATGAATCGCCGCTCAAAAGAGAGCAACGAGGCGGCATTCAAATATTTTATCAGCGGGGCAGCCCTGAGCGCGGTGTTTCTATACGGCATCGCCATGTTCTATGGTGCAACCGGCAGCACTTTAATCAGCAGTGATGTTTTGGCGGGGCGTGAGACCATTTACCAAGCGGCGATTTTTATGCTCTCTTTTGGATTGCTGTTTAAAGTTGGTGCTTTTCCGTTGCATTTCTGGGTTGCAGATGCCTATACAGGCGCGCTCGTTGCAGTCACAAGTTATATGGCGGCGGTTGTTAAAATCGGTGCATTCTTGGCTTTGGGAACTGTGTGGTTTGGTTTATTCAATAGTTCCGCATCTGTGGTTATTGCACGCGAAGCGGTTTTATTTTTGTGCCTTGGCATAGCTTCTATTGTCATTGGTGCCATTACAGGCTTAACTCAAATTTCCGCAAGGAGAATTTTGGCATTTAGCGCAATTGCAAATGCGGGTTTTATTCTGCTCGGTTTTTGTTACCCTTATTTTGCAAAATCTCAGGAATTGGATTTAAATTCAGCATTTTATTTCTTGCTCACTTATGCCATAGGTTCAATAGGGGCATTAGCTGGAATTTCCGCGCTCGTTTCCAATTATGATGATTTGGAATGTTTGCGCGCAGCAGCCCGCAGAAAGCCATTCCTCGGTGCCTGCATTAGCGTGTGTTTGGCTTCGCTTGCAGGCTTGCCTGTTGCCGCAGGTTTTTTAGCCAAGTTTAGGATTTTCGTAAATCTCGTTAACGCTTCTTTTGAAACTTCGGCTGTTTGGGGCTTGGCAATAGCGGCGTTTGTTTTAGCAATTACCTCCGCAACTTATTATATACGCATAATTTATTCTATGTGGAGCTATACCAATTCCATGCCTAAAAAATTCAATAAAATCTCGTATTTGTTGAATGTAACTGTTGGAATGGCGGCTTTGACTTTGCTCGTCCTCGCAGTTTGGCTTCCGTTTTAAACGCAGATGAGCGTCAAGAGAAACATACTGCTAAACCCAGGACCCGCCACCACAACGGATACGGTGAAAATGGCGCAGATTGTGCCGGATATTTGCCCTAGGGAAAAGGAATTCGCAGATATTCTGGAACAGCTTCAAAAGGATTTTGTTCGTATTGTTCATGGCGGCGATGAATGCACCGCGGTTCTCTTTTGCGGTTCGGGAACTATCAATATGGATGTTTGCCTGAATTCGCTTTTGCCGGAAAATAAAAAGATACTCGTGATAAATAACGGGGCATATAGCACAAGGGCTGTGGAAATATGCAAATGCTACAACCTGCCGCATATTGAAATGAAGGTGCCTGTGGACGAAAGACCAAATCTCACCGTAGTAGAGGAAATGTTAAAAAATAATTCCGACATCCATCTAGTTTACACAACGCACAACGAGACGGGAACAGGTTTGCTCAATCCCATCCGCGAAATAGGTGAACTCTCGCATAAATACAATTGCGTATTCACGGTGGATACCACCTCAACTTATGCCATGCTCCCCATTGACATGGAGAAAGACTGCATTGATTTCTGCATGGCTTCTGCGCAAAAAGGCATAATGGGCATGACGGGCTTGTCTTATGTGGTGGGCAAAACAAAATTGATTGAGGAATCTAAGAATTATCCCAAACGCTCCTATTATTGCAATTTGTATCTGCAATATGAATACTTCGTTCGCTATAGGCAAATGCAATTCACCCCGCCGGTGCAAACGATTTACGCTGCGAGGCAAGCTATTGAAGAATTTTTCAAGGAAGGCGAAACGCAGAAATATCAAAGACATGCGCGGGTAAACGAGGCTATCCACAAAGGGCTTGAAGAACTCGGTTTTAAAGAATTTATAAAAAAAGAATTGCAAGCGGGCTTGGTAATATCCGCAATATACCCGAATGAAAAAAATTGGGATTTTGAAAAAGTCCACGATTATTGCTACGAGCGAGGATTCACCATTTACCCCGGCAAGATTTCCGGCATGGAGACTTTTAGGCTTTGTTCCTTTGGAGCCATTGATGTTTCTGATATTGAGGATTTTTTTGCGGTCTTTAAAAAAGCGTTGGAGCATTGCAATGTAACTGTGCCGGTTAAATATTGATAGGAGTCAAAATGAAAGCAGAGCTTTTAGCACAGTATATAAAACAGTTGGGGATTGAAGTTCTAATAGGAGTTCCGGACTCCACGCTCAAAGAATTTTGCGATTATATAAACTCCGAACAAAGCGGTCTTGTTCACTACACCGTGCCTAATGAGGGTTCAGCGGTTGGCATTGCCGCAGGAACCTATCTTTCAACGGGAAAGTCGGCTTGCATTTATATGCAGAACAGCGGCATAGGGAACACCGTGAATCCCGTTACCTCAATCGCAAATGCCGAGGTTTATAACATTCCCATATTTTTTATAGTTGGCTATCGCGGCGCACCTGGCACAAAAGATGAGCCGCAGCATAAATTTATGGGACGAATAACTGAGAGAATTTTTGACTGTCTGGAAATTGAATATGAAGTGATAGACAAAAACACGAGCGAAACCGAATTAGATGGCATATTTGGCAGAATAAAAAATGCCTTGGAAAATAAAAAGCAGTTTGCGCTGATAATAAAAAAAGATACTTTTGATAAAAGGGTAAATGCCGATTATTCAAATGGAAACAAATTGAATCGCGAATATGTAATTTCCGAATTGATAAAAAGAACAAATAGCGATGATTTGATTGTGTCCACAACGGGCAAGATATCAAGAGAGGTTTACGAGCAGAGTGACCTTGTGCTAAACAATCATAAGCAATGCTTTTTAACGGTGGGCGGCATGGGGCACGCTTCAATGATAGCTTTTAGCATAGCAAAAAAATCTCCGAGCAAAAGGGTGATTTGCATGGACGGTGATGGCGCAGCTTTGATGCACTTGGGCAATATGGCTTTTATCGGGGGGCAAGACGTTCAAAACCTCATTCATATTTGCCTGAACAATGAAGCTCATGAATCCGTGGGCGGAATGCCAACCGCCGCACCGAATTTCAAATATGCGGAAGCCGCAAGGGTTTGCGGCTATCCAAATGTTTTTGAAATTAAAACGGAAAGCGAATTCAGTAGCCTTCTGGAAAGTTTTAAAAATCTCAAAGGCTTGGCATTTATAGAGATAAAAGTGGCGAACACATCAAGAGATGATTTAGTTCGCCCAAAGGAATCCGCGTTGGACAATGCGGTTAGCTTTATGGAAACTGCAAAGCCATAGGCATTTATGCTGCTGCGGCAGTAATGAAAAAATCTATATTCCTGCAATATGATATTCGGTTTAACAGATACTCAGGTGGCTCAGTCCAAAGAGAAATTTGGCGATAATCGTTTGACGGAACTTGAGAAGGAGAGTTTTTTTGATAAACTGAAAGAAAATTTCAACGACCCTATGATAAAAATTCTGCTGGTTGCGCTTGGGATAAATGCGCTACTGGTGCTTGGAACGCAAATAGGGCTTATAGCTGGTGAAAAAATAGCGTGGTACGAACCTGCGGGCATAGCGATAGCAATACTCATAGCCACCCTTGTATCCGCGCTCTCCGAATATAGAAATGAAAACGCATTCCAAAAATTGCAGGAAGAAGCATCCAGAATAAAGATAAAAACCTACCGCAACGGCATCATCGCAGAGCTTGATATAGGCGACTTGGTTCAAGGAGATGCGATTCTGCTTCAACCCGGCGATAAAATTCCCGCAGACGGAATAATAATAGACGGCAATATAAAAGTTGACCAGTCCGTTCTAAACGGCGAATCCAAAGAAGCCACGAAAACGGCAATCCCAAGTGATTATAAGGAAGACAATGCCCCGATGGATTTTCTGCATCCGCATAAGGTGTTCAGAGGTGCCGTTGTTTGCAATGGCAACGCGGTTATGCAGGTCAGCGTTGTTGGCGATAAATCCGTTTACGGACAAATTGCCAGAGAACTCCAAACCACCGATGACAGGGAAACACCGCTGAAAGTGAAACTCGGCAAACTGGCACGTAGCATAAGCAAGTTCGGCTATATCGGTGGCTCGTCCATAGCCTTAGCATTGCTGTTTAAGCACATAGTTATGAACAATAATTTTGACCCCGCGCAAATTGCCGCTTACTGTTCAAACTGGGGAATGCTGCTAAACGATATTATACACGCCTTTATGCTCGCCGTGATAATAATAGTCATGGCGGTTCCAGAGGGATTGCCCCTTATGATAGCCATCGTCTCCGCTTTGAACATGGGCAAAATGCTGAGAGACAACGTACTCGTCCGCAAACTCGCCGGCATAGAAACCGCTGGCAGCCTGAACTTTTTATTCAGCGATAAAACTGGAACCATAACAAAGGGCAAATTGGAAGTGGTTGCATTTATAGACGGCAATTTAAAGGAGTATAAAAATTACGGCGATGTTCAAGGGGATTTGAGAAAATATCTATCCATCTCCATTCACCAAAACACGGATTCACTTATCTCCGGCAAAAAAATCGTGGGTGGAAATGCAACGGAGCGTGCGGTTCTCGCGTTTTCCGGCAGTAGCGGCGAGGCGGTGAATATAAAAACAGCTGGTAAAATCCCTTTTAACAGCACTAATAAATATTCGGCAACCACAATAGAGGGCGATTATTCCTTAACTTTGATAAAGGGCGCACCGGAAAAAATTTTGCAGAAGTGCAAATTTTACTACGATAGCGATGGACAAAAAAAAAATTATTCCGGGCACGAGCAGTTGAACGAAAATATAGATGCCCTTGCGGAGCGAGCGATTAGAGTTGTGGCTCTGGCTGTTTCCGAGGAAAGGATAAATGACGAGGCTCTGCCTGAAAACGATTGGATTTTAGTGGGCGTTATGGGCATCAGGGATGAGGTTCGCCCGGAATCCGTTGAAGCTATAAATGAGGTTTTGGAAGCAGGGCTTAACGTGATTATGATAACAGGCGACCGCAGAGAAACCGCCATTGCAATAGCAAAAGATGCAGGACTTATGAAAAGCGATAGCGATATAGTTCTGACATCGGATGAATTCGCTGCCCATTCAGACGAGGAGATAAAAGCGAAAATCAAAGACATAAAGGTTGTGGCACGTGCCCTGCCCGCAGATAAAAGCCGATTGGTTCGCATAACGCAGGAGTTGGATTATGTGGTTGGAATGACAGGCGATGGAGTCAACGATTCACCCGCGCTCAAAAAAGCCGATGTGGGTTTTGCAATGGGAGGGGGAACGGAGGTTGCAAAAGAGGCGAGCGATATTGTGATCTTGGATGATAACTTCAATTCCATAGACAAGGCGGTTTTATATGGCAGGACCATTTTCAACAACATAAGAAAGTTCATAGTTTTTCAATTAACCATAAATGTCTCCGCCGTTCTAATCAATTTCATCGCACCGCTTTTAGGGCAGGAAAACCCGCTCACGATAATGCAGATTCTGTGGATAAATCTAATTATGGACACGCTTGCTGCGCTCGCCTTTGGCGGCGAAGCCGCTCTTAAACGCTATATGAAAGAACCCCCTAAGAAACGCGATGATGCGATAGTTAATAGCGATATGTGGAAAGCGATAATTGTAGATGCCGCTTGGATATTCATTTTAAGTTTGCTATTCCTGTTTTCGTCATTCAAGAATATGTTTTTTGAAGATACTCAGGTTATGCACACCGCTTACTTCACCTTCTTTGTGATGGTAGCTATGTTCAACGCATTCAACGCCCGTACCGACCGCATAAACATTTTCGACAACATAAGCGGCAACAAAAACTTTTTGCGGATTTTGGGGTTAATAATAATTATTCAAATTATATTGGTTTATATAGGCGGTGAAATATTCAGATGCCACGGGTTGGATTTAACGCAATGGGGCGTTGTGCTTTTGTGCGCTATATCTATAATACCGGTGGATATGATAAGAAAGACTTTTGTTTAAATGCCGCTATTTCTATTGCTTTTTTGCTCCACAGTTTTTGCACAAGTGCAAGGGGAAACGCCTGCCCTTACCCCGCTCGCATCCGAAAAGGGAACCTATTTGGTTGCCATGCCCACTTATACATATAGCAGGGTGCCGGGCACTCTGGGCTTAAATGCAGAAGAGGAAACATGGAAACCCGATAAATGGAAAAACAGGCAGATTTTCAACCGCTTTGTTCCGATGATAGACTGGGAAATAAAGCAAAGCAGCATTTGGTTTTATACCGGAAACGAAATAGGCGATGAACTCTGGCAGGAATTGTCAGGAAAAAACAGCGAACCGAATAGGACGCCGATGCTATACGGAGGTTTTGCGACTCCACCCTTTGGCGGTTTTTATACCACGGCGGAGTTCAATCAAATAGACCATTTTAGCGAAGCAACTTTTAGCACTCGCAGAAAGCGCATAAATTCGCAGGAATTTTCATGGTTTGGGGAGAATTTGCCTGCATATTCCGGGGTCTGGGGTGGGGCTGGCTATAACGGAACTGGAGACTTTTTTAAAAACGCCAATGTTTTGGTTGGTTCCGAATATCTCTGGGCATGGAACGAAGAGGAATGGGTTCCGATTCGCATCAGCCCAAGGGTTGAGGGAAATGTTTCTTTTTACTTTATGGAAAACGAGATTGAGCTATTTGCTGCCACGGAGAAATTCCAAATTCAAGATTCCGCCACGGAAAACCAAAGCAATTTTGGATTGAGGCTTAAAGGCGAAAACGGCGGTGGCGGTTTATATGTGAACAGAATAGACGGCGAGGAGAATATTATCACTTGGATGGATTTTAACCACAGTTTTTTTGAAGATTTCACAAATAGAGGATTTATAGCGTTAAGTTCACAGCAATACAAATCTCTTGGATTTACAGACATTGAGCTTTTAGGGTTTCACTTGGCAAAGCCATTTTCATTTGCCTTTGCCGATAGTTTGGAATACAAAATAAGCCTTAGCAATCCAACGGATTTAATTCTGGGAGTTTTGCTGAATCAAAATGGCGTAAAAATGTATGGCGAAACAACTTATGATTCAAAACCTTTCCATGCTAAAACAAGGGTTTATCAAAATTATGCCATAGATTGGGAGTCCATAGGTTTTGATAGCGAACTTGCTTATAAGTCGCGTTTGGCGTGGGTTGGAGCGGCGTATTCAAGGGAATTTTTTGAGTATTACCGAGAGAGTGCTTTTTATGCTCTTAAGCCAGCGGAGAATTCGGCGAAGTTATTTTTGAATTATCGCTTTTTGGAGGATTTATCGCTCACTCATGAATGGATTTACCGTGAGCTTCCCGCCAGATGGTTTTGGAATTTTCAGTTGGAGCAGAGAATCCCAAAGCTAAACACTTCGCTTTATGCAGTTTGGCTGCACGTTCTTTCAAAGAACCACAAGGATTTCCCTTATGGCGGCGAAGACAGGGCGAGATTTTATTGCGGAATCAACGCGGGGTTTTAGATTTACGGTTAGCGACGCGTTGTGTTTGCTTCGCTAACACAACACGCTCAGTTCCGGACACAACGAACTGAATAAAGACTAGACTTATCGTTGATGTTGCTGATGACACCCCCGTAGCTGCCGTAGACATACGCGTCGTCGTAGTCCATGCGCCAGTAGTAGGCGCGGGAAGCATTGTACTCCGTGGCACTCCACCAGTAGCCGTAGTTGCCGGCATTGACGAAACTGCCATAGGAATTGCCGTTGCCGCCCGGCAGAGCCGAAAAACCATAATCGTTCGTGCCGTTACCGCCACCATTCCAGCCGTTTATTGCCTTCAATTTCGTTCCTGCAGCATTAGTGCCGACAAAATTTGTCAGCGTTGTCCATTCCTCATCGCTTGGTAAATGCCAGCCGGAAGGGCAAACCGTCTTAGCTGTTTCCCAGTTATACAACCTGCCGTAGGTATCGCAACTCGAAGTGTTTGCATTACTTAGGATGTCGTTATCGCCGCATTTGCTGCCACTTGCGTTGTAATTTAAATTCTCAGCCATCCATGTCTGGGTACCGATGACAACCGTCTTGTAGGCTCACCCGCCATCGTCGGTTACGGAACCATATTGTTTCAAAGTGCCGTTAGAGCAATAATGCGTACTGGTGTTATCGCTTGCTGTGCAAATATTCACCAAAACGCCGCCAACGCATTTTTGCGTTGCTGGGTTAAAAGGTTGACCGCCGCATTTTGGCTGATAATCTTGACTCATAATGCAACGCACAGAGAAATAGTCACTCGTCTTAGCCGCGTTTGAAGCTCCTGGCGACCGAGCTTCAATGCTAGTCCCGTTGACAAAAGCAAAACCAACAGAATTGCCAGACGGACTATTTCTAACCCAATAGAAACCGAAGTTGTTCCCCCCATCTGCCCTATCCTTCCATTCACCACTTAAAAGAGGGTCGTTTACATCAGGATGAAAATTCCCCGACTTAACGTAAAAACTGCTTGACACGCCAGATACCGCCCCCCACTCCGCCACACTTGGTATAACCCATCCGTCAGGGCATAAACCCTGACCCGTGGTGCCGTCCATAGCTATAGCATAAGTGTAATGCCTGCCGTAAGGACTGTCGCAACCTGGTAAATCTTCTCCAGCGGTGCCAAGTCTATTTTTACCTGTCCCCGTTTTATAGCACCAACCCAGCGTGCCGTTTCTGGAGTAGTTCAGGTTTTCGCTCATCCAAATTCGCCCGTTGGAAGCTATTTCGTATCTATACCTTTTTTCGCAATCCCTTGGGTCAACAAATTCATTGCCATCAAACCCCGAAACGGAGCATTGCACGCTTGGAGACGAGCTACCGCCTATACCGCCAGAAGATGAACTGCCATCTATGCCGCCAGAAGGCGAACTGCTATCTATGCCGCCAGAAGGTGAGCTACCGCCTATGCTAGGTGAACTATTTCCTATGCCACTGGACGATGAAATATCACCAGTGCTGCTGCTATAGTCCCACCACATATTGCCCGTTGAGGAACTGGATGCGATTGGCTCCGGCAGTGGCGGAAGCTGCAAATCGGAAGTGCAAGAGAAAAGCAACGAAAGGCAAAACATTGCCGCAATGGATATGAGATAAGGATTAAACTTCATGGTTTATTCTCCGTGTTGAAAATTCTGTAAATTGATTTGATTGATGCAGACTCAAGAGCTATATCTCGGGGATATACATTTTTTTGACAAAGAGTTGATGGTGTTGTGTGACTTGCAAATGGCGTTACTTGCAACGCCACTTGGACCCTTGGGGATAAGGTTCAGGCATATAAGCCGCAGTGCCGATAAATGGGGAGATAGGCATTTGATAATAATATACATATTTTTTTACACTTTGGTAAGAATTTTGTGATATGAACGATAAAATAAATCAACATCTATTTAGATTCCTTGTTTTTTTGTTCAGTAACCGCCAATAGGCAATATATCAGTGGCGTTTACTATATTTAATATGAGGAGGAAGAATACATTGCTAAGATACATTTGCGCATTACTTGTTACAACCGGAGGATGTATTATGCTGTATAGCATAATAACATTTTTAAAATCCCTTGTCAGTTTCAAAGAGCAGGCAAATGAGCAAAAAATATTTGCAGATTGGATTTACACGGCATGTATGCTTCTCATGTTATTTTTTTTTGTATGCTATATAGCGGTTGATATCATTTTCATTATCGCAGATACTATTTCAATGACAAATTTGCTAATAGCGTTTGTTTTTGTTTTCGGTGCTATTTTTGTTTATACTATGATTACAATGCTCAAACGAATGTCCACTACCATCTCAAAAAGAACCGGCGAGATTATTAAAACTCTTGTAAATGCAGTAGAAGCAAAGGACCTATATACGCAGGGACATTCGGTTCATGTTGCAAATGTCACCGAGCTTATATATAATCATCTGCCAGAACGGATAAAAAATAAAATCAACAAGACAAGATTGATGAACGCTGCCATTTTACATGATATTGGGAAAATCGGAATCCCGGACAAAGTCCTCAATAAACCCGGCAATCTCACGCTGGAGGAACGGCTTATGATAGAGCAACATGCAATTATGGGGAAAAAAATTCTTGAACATACAAGCTACCAGTTAATTGGAGAAATTGTTTGCTACCATCATGAACGTATTGACGGAAAGGGCTATTTCAAAATATCGGCGGATAAAATACCACTGGAATCCAGAATTATTGCCGTTGCCGATACTTTCTCGGCGCTTTGTACCGACCGTATTTATAGATTGAGAAAAAGTTATGAAGAAGCTGTGCAAATTATACAAAATGTAGCCGGAACACAGCTTGATACCGAAATCGTCAAAACTTTCTGTACCATCCCCAAAAAAGAAGTTGAAAATATTATATGAGAAGATTTTAAAATTTTTCTACATTACCTCCATGCTTACTAATTCGCAAATTTGGTTTATTCCTGTTTCGGCGTTGCTCGCCCTGTTTTTCGCCCTGTTTTTTTACAGAAGTATGGTAAAAAAATCGGAAGGCGAGCAAAAAATGAAAGATATCGCTCAGTATGTAAGAGAAGGAGCAATGGCTTATCTAAAAAGGCAGTATAAAATAGTTTCACTTGTATTTGTGGTTTTGTTCATAATACTGGTAGTGCTTGTGGTGCTAGGTATCCAAAATCCCTTTGTTCCTGTAGCATTTTTAACAGGCGGTTTCTTTTCCGGTTTGTGCGGATTTTTGGGCATGAAAACCGCAACCAAGGCGAGCAGCAGAACGGCAAATGGAGCAAAGCAAAGCCTGAACAGCGCTTTGCAAATCGCTTTTCGTAGCGGTGCGGTGATGGGCTTGGTAGTTGTTGGCTTTGGCTTGCTGGATATATCGCTTTGGTTTTTATTGTTAAACTATATCTTTGATAACCATGTTTTAGGTTTTGGCCTTGGTTTCACACAACAGCAAAAAATGATTGAAATCACAACCGTTATGATTACATTTGGAATGGGTGCGAGCGTTCAGGCTTTGTTTGCACGTGTTGGCGGCGGCATTTACACAAAAGCCGCAGATGTTGGCGCAGACCTCGTTGGCAAGGTAGAAGCCGGAATACCAGAAGACGACCCTCGCAATCCGGCAACCATAGCGGATAATGTTGGCGACAATGTTGGTGATGTAGCGGGAATGGGTGCAGATTTATATGAAAGCTATTGCGGTTCTATTTTGGCTACTGCGGCTTTGGGTGCGGTTTTGCCGCAACTTGGAATTGGAGCCATAATTGCTCCGATGCTCGTAGCAGCACTTGGAATTTTATTTTCCATAGCGGGAATAATGTTAGTTAGAGCAAAAGAAGAAGCCAGTTCAAAAAACTTGTTGCGCTCGCTTTTGGTTGGAACACTTAGCAGTTCTGTTTTAATTTTAGCGGCAGTTGTGGTTATGGCGGAAATCGGATTGATAGAATGGGGAATTTTTGGCTCTGTGGCTTCCGGTTTAATTGTAGGCGTAATCATTGGGCAATTCACGGAATATTATACATCGGATATTTATAAGCCTACTCTGGGCATAGCAAAACAGGCGAAACTAGGCCATGCTACCGCTATAATAGAAGGCATAGCAGTTGGGATGAAGAGCACAGGTTTCCCTGTTATCAGCGTTGTGGTGGGCATTCTCTTGGCATTTGGGTTCGCAGGTGGTTTTAATGATTTGTCCATGGGGCTTTACGGAGTTAGCTTTGCTGCAGTTGGAATGCTTTCCACGCTTGGCATAACCCTTGCAACGGATGCTTTTGGACCAATTGCGGATAACGCTGGTGGCAATGCGGAAATGTCCGGGCTTCCTCCCGAAGTTCGCAAACGTACAGATGAGCTGGATATGCTGGGCAACACCACTGCCGCAACGGGAAAGGGTTTTGCGATTGGCTCCGCTGCTCTAACCGCCATTGCCCTTTTGGCTGCCTACATAGAAGAAGTGAAACTGTGGCTTGGCAAAATCGCCGCACATACAGACGGAACTTTCAAGGCAGGCTCAGTTATTTTCACAAACTCCAGTGAAAGGCTTGTCGATTATTTTTCCGCGGATTCCACGATTAAAATTATAGATAATGGTACAAGAGCCATAGGTGAAAGTGGGAACCTCGTTGGTTTGGTTGCTCAAAGTGCCCGTATAACCGATTTTTTAACCTCCTATAACTTAACCCTTATGAACCCCATGTTGCTCTGCGGGTTGTTTGTGGGAGCTATGATGACTTTTCTATTCTGCTCCATGAGCATTCAAGCGGTTGGCAGAGCAGCCGGTGCAATGGTGGAAGAAGTTCGCCGCCAGTTCCGCGAGATAAAAGGCATAATGGATGGAACGAGCAAGCCGGATTACGCTCGGTGCGTTGAAATAAGCACGGCTGGTGCGCAAAGGGAGATGATTTTGCCTTCTTTGATAGCGGTTGTTGTTCCGGTGCTGGTGGGGTTGATTTTAGGCGTTCCGGGCGTGTTTGGGCTTTTGGCTGGCAGTTTGGCTACGGGGTTTGCTCTTGCAACCTTTATGAACAACGCTGGCGGCGCATGGGATAATGCTAAAAAATATATAGAGAAGGGCAATCTGGGCGGCAAAGGCTCAGACACTCACAAAGCGGCTGTTACGGGCGATACTGTTGGTGACCCATTCAAAGACACCGCAGGTCCCGCCCTCAACATTTTGATGAAATTAATGACCATGGTGAGCATTGTGTTTGCTGGGCTTGTTGTGAAATACAGTGAGATATTCATGAATCTTTTCAAATAGTTTGGAGGAGGATAAAATGGGGATAAAAAGAAATCTTGCGATGGGTTTGTGTTTTTTGCTTTTTTATTGCGCTAGTCAACCGGAACCGCAATATTTGCAAATAGGCTCATCTGACCCACTCGCTACGCTCGCGTTTTTCAGCGTAAATAATTTGAGCGATGAAACGCGGCTGGAATACGCTGCTGCTCTTCAAAACGCAGGGCTTTACACTTTTATAACGGCAGAGCCTTCGGAAGAGCAAATAGATAACGCCGTTGAGATTCGCCTGTTTTATAAAGAGGAGAATTGGAGATTCAGCCGCATTCCAATTTTGGTTTTGGAAGCGGAATTTTTAAAGAACAAAGTAACTTGGTTTAAATTAACCATAAAAGAGGAAAGCGATAAAAGCGCTTATACCCCTTGGAGCAGAAGCAAGGAGAGGAAATTTCGCCAGAAGGTTCTTTTAGAGAGGTTTTTGGAGGAAACTAGAAGAATAAAATCCAAGGAACCCTCAGGCGATAATGCATAATTTATCCGAGCTTCGCACGGCGGAGGATTATTTTGCCGTTGCCGAGGTTTGTGTCCCCAATACAACTTTGGATAGTTTGTCGTTTGGTGTTGATGAGACGGTTAAAAAAGGCTCTGTGGTTTGGGTTTCACTGAAAGGGCGCAAAAAACCGCTCCTCGCTCTTGTGCTGAACATTCACAAAGATTTTCCAAAATTCAAATTGAAACCGGCGATTACCCATGAGTCAAACCATGTATTTTCGAAGCGTTACATTGAAACGCTTTTGTGGTGCGCAAATTATTATATGTGTTCGCTCGGTGAGGCTTTAACCGCATTTTTACCTGCGGAGTTGGAGAAATATCTATGCCACCGTTAACGCCCGAACAACAAAATGCTTTGGATATATTGACAGCATTGTTAAATAAAGGCAATTTCCGCGGAGCACTTCTTCACGGCGTCACGGGCAGCGGCAAAACCCGTGTCTATTTGGAACTTGTGAAGAAAGCGATGGAAGACGGGCTTAAAACCCTGATACTCGTTCCGGAAATAAATTTAACGCCGCAAACGCAAAAACGCTTTGAAGATTTCCTCGGCGTAGAAATTCCCATTCTGCATTCCGGTCTGGGGGCAAAACAAAAGCGGGAAACATGGCAAAGATTATTGCGGCAAGAGACGCGAATTTTAATGGGAACCCGTTCCGCTATTCTCGCTCCTTTTGAACCGCAGCTTATAATTATAGACGAGGAACACGATTCCTCCTACAAGCAGCAAGACCCCGCACCGCGTTATAATGTCAGGGAAATGGCTTTTCACATCGCACATAAGTATGGAGCGTTGGTTGTTTTGGGTTCTGCAACGCCATCGATGGAAACTTACCACAATGCGAAAATAGGCAATCTGAAACTCATAGAGATGAAAACCCGCCCGGGTGGGTTGCCGCTCCCGCAAGTGACGATAGTAGATATTAAAGAGCAGAGAAAAAAACAGGACAGAGATTTGATGCTATCATCGGTTTTGCGCGATGCGCTTTCAAAAACCATTTCTGAGGGTAATCAGGCGATAATTCTGATGAACCGCAGAGGCTATAGCACAAACAGGATTTGCGAGGATTGCGGGAATCCGCAGAGCTGCACGGATTGCAATGTGACCCTTGTTTATCACAAGCAATATGGCAAACTCGTATGCCACTATTGCGGAAAACTTTTTCCGTTGGATATTCATTGCAAATGCGGTTCAAAAAAATTCGCATTTTTCGGAAGCGGCATAGAAAAAGCAGAAGAGGAGCTTAACGAGTGGCTGCCGGATGCAAAAATTCTTCGCTTGGATTCCGACACCGCAAGTGGGGTTGGAGCAACGGAAAAACTCTTGCAAAAATTCAGAGATAGGCGTTGCAATATACTTTTGGGAACCCAGATGGTGGCAAAGGGGCACGATTTCCCCGGCGTTTCCCTTGTAGGCGTGCTTTATGCTGACATAGGGAGCGGCATTCCAGATTTTCGCGCTGGAGAGAAATATTTTCAATTGCTTACGCAAGTTGCGGGCAGGGCTGGACGCTTTTTGGAAAATTCCTCTGTGATAATACAAACTTTTTGCCCGGAAAATCCCGTTATGCAGTTCGCCATAAAGCACAACTACGCGGATTTCTCAGAATGGGAACTAAAAGAGAGGCAAGAAGCCTTTTACCCTCCTTTCTGCAAAATAACCCAAATAAAAATGCAGTCAAAGAACAAGAAAAAACTGGAAGCCGTAGCAAACATGCTCCATTCTAAGCTTTCCTCTTCTAATTCTCAACTGGTAATTTTAGGTCCCGCAGAGCCTTTTATCTCCAAGGTGCAGAATAGCCATCGCTTAATTTTGACTTTAAAAGCCGTCAACGCCGCAGATATAAAAAGCGCGATTAAAAATGCGCTTGCGAATTCAGATTTTATAAAAGCTGCAAAAAGCGTGGAGATTCGCATAGACAGGGATGCTTAGTTCTAAACGCTGACTAACTCGCAGGCAAGCGGCGGCGCACCGTGCCTGCTTACGTTAGCACAATGCGCCTACATTCACCTCTCCACCAAGTGCTCAATTCTTGACGCAACGGACGCTGCTATAACTGTATGCAGTCTGAAATACCTTGGTGACGCTATTACTATTATACTTAAATTGAAATATCCTTGAATAGTCGGGAGAACTGCTGCCATAAGTTTCGTGGAAGGTAGTCCAATAATGACCCTGTTGGTTGATATTTTCAAAATTTTTATCAGTACAATTCATCTCAGAGGTTAGTTTCCAGAAGGTACATATCTTAAATCCGCCCGGCATGGCAGAAAAGCCATAAGTGTCCACATTATTACTATTCCCGTCTTGCCACAGGTTTTTTGCTTTTAAATGTGTTCCAGCGTTTATGCTTCCACCTACGGAAGTTATCAGTGCGTCCCATTCGGTTGTGCTTGGTATATGCCAGTCGGGTGGACAAGCACCTCGGTGGTTCGTTGCAATAGGGCAAGCACCCGTCGTATAAGTGTAAGAAGAATTCCCCGCATGGCCACACTGGTAGCCAAAAGCCATTGCCTCCATCCAACTATATAACCCGCCGTAGGTGGTGCAGTTGGTTGATACTCCATTGTAGCAAACAAGAGTAGAAGCAGTAGAATAATCTGCCCTATTCTTAAGATCCTCTGCCATCCAAATTGCGCCGTTGCCTATTTTAATCCATTTGTAAGTGTAATTTTTTTTATCGTATAGATGATAGAAAGTGAAAGTACCTTTAGTAACGACAGTATTGTTTATACAGAATTGTTGTGATGTATTATACCAATCATTAGCGCCACCGTTTTTAAGTAGTGGGTCATACCAAGTGCTGCCGCATTTGGTTAACACGACATTGTTCTGACAACTTTGGGTTACTGTGTTATACCATGCACCGTTGGTACATTGGGCTTCCACTACATTGTTATTGCACCTTTGGGTTGAAGTGAAGGATTCTCCACCGCAGAGGTCTTCCACATTATTAGTGCCAGCTTGGCAGAATTGAGTTAATGGGTTATACCACTCGTCTCCGCATTGGGTTTTCACTACATCGTCCTCGCATTTTTTGTCTGAAGTGAAAATTTTTCCACCGCAGAAGGGTTGCACAACATTAGGAGGGTTTTGGCAGAAATGCGTTTCGGGGTTATAGTAACTGTTTCCACATTTGTATTCCACGACATCGTTCTCGCCGCACCTTTGGGTTAACGGGTCATACGACACACCGCCACATTGGACCGGCACGACATTAGTGCCATCTTGGCAGAAATGGGTTATGGGGTCGTAAATCTGATTGTTGCATTTGTCATGAACATCATTGTCGCTGTCGCAGAATTCGGCTGAAGTGTAGGTTTCTCCACTGCAGAGGGGCTTCACCTCATTAGTGCCACCTTGACAGAATTCGTCTGAAGTATTGTAAGGTTGACCGTTGCATTTCTCATGAGGATTATTGTCGTTACCGCAGAAATGCGTTGAAGTATTGTAAGGCTGACCGTTGCATTTCTCATGAGGATTATTGTCATTGCCGCAGAATTGGGTTACAATATTGTAAGGTTGACCATTGCATTTGTCATAAGGCTTGTTATCGCTACCGCAGAATTTCGTTCTTGTATCATAGCCTTTCCCGTTGCAAAGAAGCACGATTTGAGGAGGGCTATTCACTGACCTAGTGCAGAAATGCGTTGCAGGCTCGTAAGGCTGACCATTGCATTTCACATAAGGTTTATCGTCGCTGCCGCAGAATTGGGTTGCAATATCGTAAGGCTGACCGTTGCATTTGTCATGAACATCATTGTCGCTGCCGCAGAATTCGGCTGAAGAGTATTCTGCTCCATTGCAGAGTGGTTTCACATCAGTGCCATCTTGGCAGAATTGCGTTGAAGTATTGTAAGGTTGACCGTTGCATTTCTCATAAGGCTTATTATCGCTGCCGCAGAAATGCGTTGCAGTATTGTAAGGTTGACCGTTGCATTTCTCATAAGGTTTATTGTCGCTACCGCAGAAATGCGTTGCAGTATTGTAAGGTTGACCATTGCATTTCTCATAAGGCTTATTGTCGCTACCGCAGAAATGAGTTGCAATATTATAAGGCTGACCGTTGCATTTCTCATAAGGCTTATTGTCGCTGCCGCAGAATTGGGTTACAATATTGTAAGGTTGACCATTGCATTTGTCATAAGGCTTGTTATCGCTGCCGCAGAATTTCGTTCTGGTATCGTAGCCTTTCCCGTTGCAAAGGGGCACGATTTGAGGAGGGTTATTCACTGACCTAGTGCAGAAATGCGTTGCAGGCTCGTAAGGCTGACCATTGCATTTCACATAAGGTTTATCGTCGCTACCGCAGAATTGTGTTGCAATATCGTAAGGCTGACCGTTACATTTGTCATGAACATCATTGTCGTTGCCGCAGAATTCGTCTGAAGAGTATTCTACTCCCTTGCAGAGAGGTTTCACATCAGTGCCATCTTGGCAGAATTCGGTTGCAGTATTGTAAGGTTGACCATTGCATTTCTCATGAGGCTTATTGTCGCTACCGCAGAAATGCGTTGCAGTATTGTAAGGTTGACCGTTGCATTTGTCATGAGGATTATTGTCATTGCCGCAGAATTGGGTTACAGTATTATAAGGCTGACCGTTACATTTCTCATGAGGATTATTGTCATTACCGCAGAAATGCGTTGAAGTATTATAAGGTTGACCATTGCATTTGTCATAAGGCTTATTGTCGTTGCCGCAGAATTGGGTTGAAGTGAAGGTTGCTGTTCCGCAGAGGGGTTTCACCTCATCAGTGCCCTCTTGGCAGAACTCTGTTGCAGTATTGTAAGGCTGACCATTGCATTTCTCATGAGGCTTATTGTCGTTGCCGCAGAAATGCGTTGAAATATTGTAAGGCAGACCGTTGCATTTCTCATAAGGCTTGTTATCGCTGCCGCAGAATTTCGTTCTGGTATCGTATCCTTTCCCGTTGCAAAGGGGCACGATTTGAGGAGGGTTATTCACTGACCTAGTGCAGAAATGCGTTGCAGGCTCGTAAGGCTGACCATTGCATTTCACATAAGGCTTATCATCGTTGCCGCAGAATTGGGTTGTAGTATTGTAAGGTTGACCGTTACATTTGTCATGAGGATTATTGTCGCTACCGCAGAATTGGGTTGAGGTGAAGGTTGCTGTTCCGCAGAGGGGTTTCACCTCATCGGTGTCCTCTTGGCAGAACTCTGTTGCAGTATTGTAAGGCTGACCATTGCATTTCTCATGAGGCTTATTATCGCTGCCGCAGAAATGGGTTGCAGTATTGTAAGGCTGACCGTCGCATTTGTTATGAGGCTTATTGTCGCTGCCGCAGAATTGGTTTGAAGTGAAGGTTTTTCCACCGCAGAGATCTTTCACCTCATTAGTGCCCTCTTGGCAGAATTCTGTTGCAGTATTGTAAGGCTGACCATTGCATTTCTCATGAGGCTTATTATCGTTACCGCAGAATTGGTTTGAAGTGTAGGGTACTCCACCGCAAAGGGGTTCCACCTTAGTGTCATCTTGGCAGAAATGGGTTGCGGGGTTATAGTAACTGTTGCCGCATTTATCTTTCAGTACATTGTCTTCACATATTTGGTTTGAAGAGAATGGTTTTCCACCGCATAGGGGTTCCACCTCATTAGTGCCCTCTTGGCAGAACTCTGTTGCAGTATTGTAAGGCTGACCATTGCATTTGTCATGAGGCTTATTATCGTTGCCGCAGAATTGGTTTGAAGTGTAGGGTACTCCATTGCAGAGGGGTTTCACATCAGTGCCATCTTGGCAGAAATGGGTTGCGGGGTTATACCAATTGCTGCCGCATTTGTCCTCTATAACACCGCCAGTGCCGCATTGCTGGTCTGAAGAGAATGGTTTTCCACCGCAGAGGGGTTTCACCTCATCAGTGCCCTCTTGACAGAATTGCTTTGCGGGGTCATAGTAACTGCTTCCGCATGGTTCTTTCACTACATCGTTATCGCACTTTTGGGTTAACGGGTTAAACCACCCGCTACCGCACTGTTCTTTCACTACATTGCCCTCGCAAATTTTGTCTGAAGTGTATTCTACTCCATTGCAAAGAGGTTTCACCTCATTGCCCTCTTGGCAGAATTCAGTTGCAGTATCGTAAATTTGACCGTTACATTTCTCATGAACCTTATCATCGTTACCGCAGAATTGCGTTGCGTAGTTCCACACATCATCTTTGCATCCCTCATAGTTGTCATCGGAGCCAGAGGAGCTGCTAACAGAGCTAGAAGAATTGCCACCACAGGTATTGTCCATGCCGTAATTCGCCCCATAACAATCGACAGCCTTAATGTAGATACAGCCGCCATTGTAAAAACAATGCGACTTGCCATACTCGTCAACAATTACATTCCCACCGCATGTATTGTCACTTCCAAAACTCACTCCCTCACATCTACCAGTACCCAATGAGCTACAGATATAATTACCGTTACCGCTCTTATAAAAACAATAAGCACCTTGCACGTTCAGGTTAGACGAACTAGACCCAGCAGGAGTATAAGCCATATCATACCCACCGCAGGTATTATCAGTCCCATAATTCGTTCCATTGCATTTGCCAACGTTCATGTATTCGCAACTATAATGCCCCATACCGTCATTGTAGAGGCAATAGGTCATCCTATAGTCGCTGCAAGTTACACAAAGCAACTCGTTTATATCACCGCCACAGCCAAGGATAATTATGGCAATGAATATGGGTGAAATCTTTGCAGCGAAAGAGAAGCGGGCAAAAGCACGTTTAATCATAAAATCTCCTGAGGGCAGAGGATGTACATCCTTAATATACAAATTTTTTACGCTTTTTGTTAAAAAATGTGAAAAAAAGTTCATTTTGTGAAAAAAAGCCCTTGTACTAGGGCTTTTTTGCTAAAAAATGGGGGGTTCAGCGTTTACTATATTTATCAAGGGATGAATTCAATAACCTATTCCTTTTTAAAATTGTTGCCAAAAAACGCTGTTAGCAGAGTGTTTGGAGTTTTTTCCAGAGCGAAAATTCCCTTGATAAGCAAGTTCTTTATGAATTGGTTCGCAAAGCATTACAAAATAAATCTGGAAGAATCGGAAATTCCAGAAAAAGGCTTTGAAAATATTCACGAACTTTTTACAAGAAAATTGAAAAAAGATGCAAGGATTATAGAAGATAATGCAGAGGTAATTTGCCCTGTGGATGGAGTTTTAACGGCATTCGGATTTCTTTGGGGCGAGAACCCCGAATATATGCAGGCTAAGGGAAAGTTCTACAATCTGGAAAGCCTGCTTCGCAACAAGGAACTGGCTAAAAGATTTAGCGGCGGGATTTGGGCTACCATATATCTCTCTCCACATAACTATCATCGCATACACTCGCCTGTTTCTGGAAACGTAATTGCCGCATATTACTGCCCTGGAACGCTTTGGCCCGTAAATGCCGGAAGCGTAAAGAGGATAGAAGGGCTTTTTTCAATAAATGAAAGGCTTATAACGCAAATCAACACCTACGGCGGTGGAGAAATTTTGCTCGTTAAAATTGGAGCCACAAATGTAGGGCGCATTGCCGTTGATTACAAAAAGGACTGGTTCACAAACTCCATGCCACCACTCGCGAGCCGCAAAGCTCTCTTCACAAAATGGGAACCAGAACAAACTTATGCTTATACAAAGGGGCAAGAAATAGCCCGCTTTGAAATGGGAAGCACCGTAATATTAGTTTGCAACAGAGCAGTGCTGCAAAGAACAAAACACCGCTTCATTGAGCTAGAAGGTAAAAACGTTCTTATGGGGCAAAGCCTGATGGTGTAAACTCACGGTGCGAGAATTTCAGCCGCTCTCTGGAATTCGTTGCTCGTAGTGCAGTGCTCTGTTCCCAAAAGTTTTTGCAAATATGCCTTTTGCCCATCCTTATTGCCGGATTCTTCCGCCATGCTCGCCAGTTTGAAATTAACCGTGCAAACCTTTATGCTTTTAGGATAATTTTCCAAAAGGCTTTTGAAAAGGATTGACGCGTTATCTTTTTTACCTGCATCGAGCATGCACATACCCATCCAGTAAAGGGAGTTTTCCGCCATTTCACCGGTTTTAAGCGATTCGTAAATTTGCTTAAAACCATTATAGGCAACGGCGTATTCACCACGCAAATAATCGGAACGGGAAGCGTTGTAAAGACTTTCCATTTCCTGACTTTTTCGCTCATGCTCTGCGCTTTTTTCACCTGCACCGGATTTTGTAACCACGCTCCTTTGCTGCACAATTCCAAGAATACGGTCAAGGCGGAATGTTATCTCTTCCATGCGCACATCGGATTTCTCTTCTTGGTCGGCTATTCTGGAATTGAGCTCCAAAATATCCGCCTTTGAACGAGATATATTTCTGTTCAGGGAATCTATGACCTGTATGAGCGAATCCAAACGCACATTAACATTATCGGTTGCTTCCCTGATTTCCTTTGTACGCATAGCTGTTATGCTTCCGCACGAAGAAAGCGATAAGCACAGAATAAAACTGACTAGCGAAAAAAGAACTTTCATAGTTAGTTGTTTATTTTAACTTTAAATGCAGCACGACGGTTCTTCGCATAGTCCTCTTCCGTGCCGCCAGTAGCCTTGGGTTTCTCTTCACCAAAACTCACCTTTTCCATGCGGTTTTTAGCACCGTAATCGACTAAAAATTTAACGACAGCGTCTGCCCTGCGCATTCCAAGCCCCATGTTGTAGGTTTCGGTTCCGCGCTCGTCTGTGTGACCTTCCGTTAAAATGGAGAAACGAGGCTCGCGTTTCAAAATATCGCCGACTTCAGTTAAGAGGTCTTTGGCTTTCGGAGTTAAAATTGCCTGGTCAAATTCAAAATAAATATCATCACTCATTATTCTATTCATAAGCTCTTCAAGGCGGCGGCGCTCTGCTTCAAGAGGATCCTCTTGAGAAGCGGCTCGTCCGGAAGCTCTATCAATTTCTGACCTAGCTGCCGGAGGTTCCACCTCTACGGATTCTTTCTTTTTGGCACAAGCAAATAGAATGAGCATTGCGCCGACTGCGAGAATTGGGACTATTGTTTTCATGGGACTCCTTTGTTGAGGTTTGACCACACAGGCGAAGTGTTTTCGCCCGCGCTTGTTATACGAATTACACCGCTACCATCTCGGCGCATAATGTAAATTTGGTAAGCTCCTGTGCGATTGCTGGAAAATGCTATGGACATTCCGTCCGGTGACCATGTAGGTTTCTCATTGTTACCTTCAAATGTCAGCTTGCGAACATCTCTACCGTCTATTGCACTTGTGTAAATGTTGAGTTTTCCGTTGTCCATTGAGCAGTAAGCTATGCGTTCGCCGTCCGGGGACCAGACCGCGCTTTCGTTATACTTGCCCACAAAAGAAACACGCTGAACATCGCTACCGTCTCTTAAAGCCATGTAAATTTGCGGCTGCCCGCCTTTATCGCTTGAAAACAGAAAAGCTGTTCCTTGCGGACTCCAAGAAGGGCTAACTTCTATATTCTTTGAAAATATCAGGCGAGACGCTTTACCCGTCTGAGGGTCGCCGTACCAAATATCCGTGCCGTTCTGCCCTATAATTGAAAAAAGCAAAGTTCCATCTTTAGGGTTCACAGAAGGGCTAAATGCTTGTTCTATTTGAGGGAAGAGAAGTTTATCCGTGTTGCCTGCCAAGTTTCTTTCAAAAATTTGAGATTTACCATTTCTAAGGCTTGTAAAGTATATCTTTGAATTATCTACGCTCCACGTAGGCATAAAATTAACGCTGTTATGCCTAGTTAATTGCTTCTTGTGGAAACCGTCGTAATCGGCGACCATAATTTGTTTGTTGCCATCTATTTTGCTAACCCATGCCATTTGGGTAGAAGCAAAGCCTTGAGCACCCCAAAGCTGATATACCACGTTGTCTGTGCATTTGTGGAGCGAAGCGCGAACCTGCTCAACAGAGCTTGTGTAGGCAAAACCCGCCACCACTTCTCTGGAATTTGTCGCATACAACTTGCATTCAACTTTTGCCTGCCCGCCGCTCATAGAAAGTTTGCCGGACACATAATGTTTTGCCTGTGCACGGGAAAGCGCAAGGAGGTTGTATTGTTCCAGTTCAACGGCAGAGAAACGTCCGCTCAAATTAAAATCCCTAGCGATGGTTTTTTGCGGCATTTCTTCCAGTTTGCTCCAATTGCTATTGTCAACTTCAAAATTGATAACTCCTATGGACAAAGTTTTATCTGTTGAAACAGCTATGTCCATAGTAATAGTATCTTGCTGCGCATAGAGATATGAGCAAAACAATAGGAATATGAAGAAAACAATTTGCATTACGTGAAACAAATATAGAAACTTCGTTAGAATATCATTTTGTTTTTAACCTCGGCAGATACTTTAAAACCGGCAAGCAGTGATAATAGGCAAAGACCGAATTCCGTAGCGGTTCCAGCTCCCCTTGATGTTATTATGTTTTCGCTCACAACAACAGGAACATCCAAATATTTTTTGCAATGAGGCTCAACATCTGCCCTGATGTCTGGATAGCTTGTTGCTACGTGATTGCGAAGAACTCCCACGGTTGCGAGAACCTTGGGAGCAGCGCATATAGCAGCTATTTGTTTACCCGCATCATAGCTCTTCAAAAGCAGATTTTTTACTGAATCGCTTTCTCGCAAATTCTGTGTTCCAGGACCTCCACCTGGCAAAATGAGCAAATCAAACGACAAATCTTCAAATTCCTGCAAAAACGAGTCCGCCAAAACCGCCAAGCCATGAGCACCAACAACTTCTTTTTTAGAAGTTATGGAAGCTGCTTTAACAGTAACCCCGCCTCTGTGAAGAATATCATAAGGAGCAATAAATTCGAGCTCCTCAAAACCATTTGCTAAAAGAAAAAGCGCCGTAGCCATTATATCCCCCCCTAAAAATTTATAGCTCGCATAAAAACGCCCCGAATTAAAACATCCGCACGCAACCTTGTACAACTAGCTGCATCATTAATTTTAATATCAGCCCCAAACGTTTTCACTTCAATAATATAGAAATAATCTGCACTTGCTTGAGTTCCGCAAAACCCCCAAATTTATATAGCATTTTATACGAAACTGAACAAAATGGCAGTTATTTATGCATTAGTGCCATCCAAGCCACCACCGCAGGAAGCATAATGAATTGTTTATTTTCTATATTACCCAAAAAAAGGAGTGTTTTTATGTATCTAAATAAAATTCAGGGCAACAAGTTCACAAGTTTTATCCAACCTGTGTTGGATTTAATCGACAACGGGGTAATTTACCGCAAAGGTTTTTGGGTGTTTTATTTGCTTCACGCCACTGCTAGTTTGCTTATCCCCTTATTTCTGCTGGTACTTGCAATCGCCATCGACATTTTTACATATCAGTCATTTGGCGTTATGATTTGTCTTGTTTTTATATGGCTTTTCATTGCATTTTCTTTCTGGCTTGGGTTTCAGGTTTTTTGGAACAGAATGGATAAAATAGATACTCTGTTTAAAGAAGACTGCGATTTTGTGGCAATACCTTTAATTGCTGATTATATCAAGACATCGGGTGAGTTTATCGGCATTGTAACCATAAGCTTGGCGCCATGCTTTATATTGCTTGGAATTGTAGCTTCCGATATTACGAAAAGGATAGTTCCTGTTGCTAATACGGGAATAGCTATTGTGTTTACCCCAATTTTCGTAGCGATTTGGGGATATGTAGTTATGTTGGTGGCAAAATTCTGCGCAGAAAGCATAACCGCTTTTGCTTCAATCGCCAATAACACAAAAAATTTGGCAAAAAGCGACGAATAAACCTACGCGAGCGTCAAAAGGTAATCTCGGAATATCCGGTCTTTTTCGCAGATATGGTCAATCCACCAATTTTTGAGAAAATCCAGAAATTCCTGCGGGTTGCGTTCCCATAAGCTTTTGTTCCCAACATTGGAGAGTGTACGCTTTAGCTCATTGTGCCATTCTTGATGCTTTTTAAAATCGGTGAACCCGCACTTGCGCAGGAAGCTCTCTTCAGCATCAAAATGGACGTGCGTGTATTCGGCGACCATGTTGATTACCGACTTGAGTACATTTTCGCCATGCTTATTCTGCATAGCGTAAAAAAGAGAATTGATGGTACTCACAATGCCACGATGTTGCTCATCAATAATGGGTATTCCCAAATTGTATTCGGGTTTCCAAATAATGAAAAGACTATGTTCAAGCGAGCCATCATTAATCATAGTTTTTTCCATAGATTTCCTCGTATTTAACTCATCACGTGTTTTAAATATACAAAATTCCGACTCTGCTACACCCGTAGCCTCCAAGCTCTAAACCCAGCCGTTTCTGTACGAGCAGTCGCATTTTAAACGGCTAAAACTCTATTTTTTTGGGTATTGTAACGACTTTTTAACATTTTTAGGGCAAAACCCTTGACAAAATTCACATATTTTTCTAAATTTTATCTCCCGTTCATTCTATGAAATGAACAGCAGCTTGAAAATTCAGAAAAGAATCCGCCGGAAGGCGGAGCGAACCAGATGCTCCTGCTTGTTTAAGCAGGGCAGAACAAATGATTTTAAGAGCCATCAAATATATGAAGAGTTTGATCCTGGCTCAGAACGAACGCTGGTGGCGTGTCTGATGCATGCAAGTCGAGCGAGTCGGGGGCAACCCTAGGCGAGCGGCGGACGGGTGAGTAACGCGTGAGCAACCTGCCCACAGGCCGGGAACAACCGGCCCAACGGCCGGCTAATGCCGGATATGGCGGGGGGCCGCATGGCCCCTTGGCGAAAGATTCATCGCCTGTGGATGGGCTCGCGTCCGATTAGGCAGTTGGCGGGGTAAAGGCCCACCAAACCTACGATCGGTAGCCGACCTGAGAGGGTGGACGGCCACATTGGGACTGAGATACGGCCCAGACTCCTACGGGAGGCAGCA
>Ga0268262_10000779_pt1 | contig 41409 bp, 28 predicted proteins | sample TergutNc150P3_FD_190354 | JGI IMG/M metagenome (GOLD analysis project Ga0268262, IMG submission 190354) | Nasutitermes corniger P3 segment gut microbial community from laboratory colony in Florida, USA - Nc150 P3 (SPAdes) (version 2) | ecosystem: Host-associated > Arthropoda: Insects >...
TCTCGCTGATTATTGACGTAAGCCAGTTGTTGGAACTGGGATTAAAAAAGGAGATGGAGCAGCGCAAAATACGCGAAGCTTCAACACGGTAGGTAATTATGGCTGCAGTAGTTAAAGATTTAGCGCAAGTTAACGCTGATTTACAGGAACAAAAAGAACGCGTAGACAATGTTGACTTTAAAATGGTTACTTTCTCGCTTGCCGGAAAAGATTACGGCGTGGATATCATGAGCGTAAAAGAAATCGCGAAAGCCGATAAATTTACGTTTGTGCCGAACGCCGCCTCCTTTATCCGCGGGGTATATAACCTGCGCGGCGATATTATCCCCATTATCGATCTAAGATCTTTCTTCCATCTTCCCTTCCAGGGCAAGACCGAAGGACTGGAAAATATGCTTATCCTTCACATTAACGATCAGGTTTACGGAACAATCGTAGACAGGATCGATAAGGTTGTAGGTATTAACCATGAGTCAATCCAGCCGCCGCACCCGATTTTCGGCGATATTAATATTAAATATATAAGCGGCGTTGTCGAGAAACAGGGCGATCTTTATATCATCCTTGATGTCGTGCGTATATTCTCCGTTTCCGAAGACGACAAAGGCAAACGCGGCGCCGTATCCTCCGATTCCGGCGAATTCTTTGTGCCGCCTCCGCCGTCCGGCGATCAACCGGCGGCCCGCCAAGCGGTCACCGATACGGCTATCGGCTTCATAAAAGAAAGCCTTGCGGCCTTAAAAAACTTCCACGCTTCAAAGATAAACGACGAATGGATACACAGACGCTTCGGCGAATGGAGCAACGGTCGCTCAGGCGAATCCTTGCAGTTAAAGAGCGCGTCGGAAGCCGAAGATTTCTTAAGCGGCTTCTCGTCGCCGAGTACCGATGAATTCTGGACAGATTCCTACGCCGCGGCTGTTAAAAAAGCCCTGCCGGATTATTCAAGCCCCAATCTGAATGTTTGGAATATCGGCTGCGGAAAAGGCTATGAAACATTTTCTTTTGCGTGTATACTTAAGTCCAAGTACCCGAACACTCGTATCAAGATATGGGCGAATGACAATGATATTATGGCAGTCTCACAGGCGCCTAACACGACTTATGAGCTTGATGACGCGCCGTCTTTCTGTAAGCCGTATTTAGTGCGCGGAAAAACAGGGTATTCGTTTAATCAGGAAATCAAGGACATGATTGTTTTTGAATACCATGATGTTGTACATGACAGTACTTTGCCTGATCTGGACATAATAATTGTAAGGGATATTCTTTCATATCTGCCTGAAGAAGATCAGGACAGGCTTATTGAAAGATTCACCGAGAAGTTAAAGGACAAGGGAGCTATTTTCCTTGGAAGAAATGAGGGATTAACAGGCATTATTTGGCAGTCAATTGCGGATGATCCTGTTTCGGCATTTTTGCATTCTGCATAAAAATTATAAGGAGTGAGTTATGAGAGTTGAATACATCAACCCCTTTGTAGAGGCTGCATTTAGTGTTCTTAAAGAGGTGTTGAATATCAATGTGAAACGTGGGGAGATTTACCTTAAACCCACTTCCATGTCCATTATGGGTGTTGCCGCTCTTGTAGGGCTTGCCGGCGACGTGGAAGGCCGTGTTCTTTTTGATATGACAAGAGAAACGGCGTTGTTTGTAGCGGGTACCATGAACGGCGAGAATTTTACAAATCTTGACGAACTTGGAAAAGCTACCATTCAGGAACTTGCGAATATGATTACCGCTCAAGCGGTAACAAAACTGCATGATCTGGGTTTTAAGTTTGACCTTACGCCGCCTGCTCTCTTTACCGGAGATAACATGGAAGTTTCCACCAATCTTGGCGAAGTTGAAGCCTTGATTGTACCTATGGAACTTGGCACAAGCGGAAAAATCGAAGTTAACGTAGCTATTCGCGAAAGAGTGAAGTAATACAGGTATACCTGACCGCTCTGTAGCGGTCAGGCGTATTCCTTTTTATTTTCGGGCGGTTAGCTCAGTTGGTTAGAGCACCAGCTCGACACGCTGGGGGTCACAAGTTCGAGTCTTGTACCGCCCATTCATGAAAATTGGATGGGTATTTTTTTTATGTTTAAGCTTTCTCACTGTTAATATTTTTGCCGATGCCGGTTTACAAATAATTATCGAAGCAAATAACTCAGGCTTTACTATCACAGGCGCTAAAGGAAGCGCCAAGACATTGGCAATTCCTGAAACAATAGACGGAAAAAGCGTTACCATAATCGGGGACGGCGCTTTTACGGGTAAGGGGCTTGTCGAAGTTACAATTCCCGATTCCGTTACTGTAATAGGGGACGGGGCTTTTTCATTTAACAGACTGGAAACCCTTGTTATCGGAAACAAGGTAACAAAAATCGGCAGAGGGGCTTTTACGGGCAACAGGCTTACCAAGGTAACTATAGGAACAAGCGTTACCGAAATCGGCAAGGGCGCTTTTTCCGACAACCTTCTTCCTTCGGTAGTTATCCCCGACTCTGTAACCATAATTGACGATTACGCGTTTTTTGCAAATAAATTGAGCAGTATCATTATTCCGAAAAATGTCACATTGATAGGGGAAGGCGCTTTTTCAGGGAACAGGCTTACGGAAGTGGAAATCGGAAGCGGCGTTACCAGCGTAAGGGACGGCGCTTTTTACAATAATAAATTGACAAACGTAATTATTCCTCCCGCGTTGGAAACTTTGGGTAAAAGGGCTTTTGACGCGCGTTCCGCCGACGGGCGTATTCGAGGAAATGTTGTTTATACCGATACTTACGGGAAAGTTTTATATACTACGGCCAATAATTTCGACGCTTATTACGCTTCCAACGGGAAAAAACCGGGCAAATATGTCTTTCTGGAAGGAAGCTGGAAGCTGGAATAGGTTTCGGCGGTCTTGCCCCAACCTTTCAACCCTGATAAAATATAAAAAGCGCTTATAAATAAAGCTTAATGAGGATAAAATGCAATCACTTGGTATTAATATCGGCTCTACCAGCCTGAAAATGGTTCTTTTTGAATACGCGGGCTTTGTCGAAAACGGAAAAGTCGTCTGGTCGGCTTCCGTTCCGCACGAAGGGGATTTTGCCGCGGCGGCGCGCAAACTTCTTATTGACGGAAAAATCCCGGAAGGAATCCCCGCTCTTATAACCGGGAACGAAGGCCGTTTTATGTTTGACGTAAGCGGCACTTTGGAACCGCTTTGCGTTGAAGCCGCCCTGCGTTCAATGGAAATTAAAGCCAACGCCGTAGTCAGCATGGGCGGCGAAGACCTTATTGTCTATTCGCTTGATACGGACGGAAAAATAATCAATAACTTTTCCGGCAACAAATGCGCAAGCGGCACCGGCGAGTTTTTAAAACAACAGCTTGCCCGCATGGACATGACCCTTGACGATATAGAAAAGGTTCCCGATACCGCGAAGGTACACCCGCTTTCCACCCGCTGTTCGGTGTTTATGAAAAGCGATTGTACCCACCGCCTTAACAAACGCGAGGCGACAAAAGACGACATTGTGCTTTCTCTCTCCGACGTTATGGCGGTAAAGGTTATAGACTTTTTAAAAAGGGCGAAGGTAACATCGGGCAGGGTGGTGTTGACTGGCGGTATTACGCTTAACAGGCACATAATTCGCTTTATCCGCGAAAAAGCTCCGCAAATTGAATTTATAATCACCGATACCGCCCCGGTGTTCGAAGCGTTAGGCGCGGCTGTTCTTGCTAACCAATCGGGAAGCAAACTTCCTTCCGCGGATAAACTTATGAGGCATAACGATGTCCGTTTCGGCACTTTGGGCGCGTTACGCGATTGGCAGAGCAAGGTAAAGTTCTTTAACAAGCCGGACGGCAAAGTGCGCGCGGACAGATCTTACATTCTTGGGGTGGACGGCGGTTCCACCACGACTAAAGCGTGCCTTGTAGACACGCAGACCGACGAAATCGCCGCGAGTCATTACGGGCGCACCCACGGCGATCCTGTTAAGGCGCTTAAGGAATGTCTTTCGATTATTCAGGAAAAAGTTATCGCCGACACAGGCGGAAAAAATATTAACATACGCCTTGTCGCCACGACAGGCTCTAGCCGCGAGATTTTGGGCGTATTTCTTGAAACTCCCGGCGTTTACAACGAAATCATCGCGCATTCTGTGGGAACAACCTACTTTGACAAGGAAGTTGAAACCATTTTTGAAATCGGCGGACAGGACGCAAAGTATGTACTGCTTAAAAACGGAGTGCCGATAGATTACGCGATGAACGAAGCCTGCTCCGCGGGAACAGGTTCATTTTTGGAAGAATCCGCCTCGGGCGACCTTTCAATCCACAGCGCGAAGGATATAGGCCCGATTGCGTTAGATGCAAACGCGCCTTGTAAATTCGGCGAACACTGCTCCGCGTTTATCAACAGCGATATCCGCAAGGCGGTTCAGCAGGGCGCCGGAAGGGAAAACATTACGGCGGGAATCGTCTGTTCAATCGTGGCGAATTATCTTAACCGCGTTGTAGGAAACCGCACCATAGGGGCGAAAATATTCTTGCAGGGCGGCGTCGCAAAAAACCCCGCGGTTCCGCTTGCGTTCGCGATGTTACTGGACAAGGAAATCCTTGTTCCGCCTTCGCCCGAGTTAATGGGGTGTTTCGGCGTTGCGTTACTTGCAAAACGCAAGAACTCAGACGGACTGCTTGACGAAAAAAGCATCATTATAGACGACATCGTAAACCGCGAAATAGGCTACGAGAGGGTCTTTAAATGTCAGTCGTGCGAAAATTTCTGCTCGATTCAAGTGTTAAACGTAAACAACAACAAGTATATGTTCGGCGGACGCTGTAATAAATATACGAATATGCGCAAGAAGGTCATGGATGTGCCTGTTTTTGACTATGTCGAAAAAAGGCAGAAGATGCTCTTTGAGGAATTTGCCGCGCCTAAATTTACGCCTTCCGAAACTTCAAAGAAATTCTCCGTAGGCATACCGCGCGCTCTTTCCACGCATACGCTGTATCCTCTGTATTCGTGGTTTTTCCACGAACTTGGAATAAAAACGCTTCTTTCCACCGAAGTGGCTCATGAGGGAGTCGCCCGCGCCGAGTCAACTTACTGCTTCCCGGCGGAAATCGCCCACGGCGCTGTGCAGGATTGTCTCGATAAAAATGTCGATTATGTGCTGTTACCGCACTTCAGGGATATGCCCAGTTACGAGGAAAAAGTACACGCAAATTTCTGCCCGATTACACAGGGACTTCCGTATTATATCGAAAAGGCGTTCCCCGACATCGATAAAAAGCGATGGCTTCCGCTTGTTGTAAGTTTTAAATACGGCGAAAACAAAGCGCTGGAGTTGTTCTGTGAAATGACAAAGCGCCTTGGTATAAGCGAAGATGAAACAAAGGCAGCTTTTGACAAAGCGTGGGCGAAACAGCAGGCGTATTTTACAGCGGTGCAGAAAATGGGAGTGGAAGCGCTGGAAGAAGCGCGAAGATCAAGCCGCCCGATTATTTGTACGCTGGGCCGTCCGTACAACGCCTTTACGCCTGAAGCGAACATGGGAATTCCGCGCAAATTTACAACCCGCGGTTACTCGATCATTCCGTTTGACATTCTGCCGTTCCACGATGAGGAAATATTCCCCAATATGTACTGGTATTACGGTCAGCAGGACATGAAAGCCTCTGAGCTTCTGAAAAAAGAAGAAAATATATACCTTGCCTTTATCACCAATTTCTCGTGCGCTCCCGATTCCTTTATCCTTCATTACGTTAAATGGCTTATGGGGCAAAAACCTTTCCTTGTTCTGGAACTGGATTCTCATTCCGCCGACGCGGGAATTGACACTCGCGTTGAGGCGTTCCTTGACATTATCGACGGATACCGCGCGAAGAAGAACGAGATAGAAGCCGAGCGTTACGATAACGGCTGGCGTTTTGTTACCGAGAAAATGGCGACAGGCAAATTCGACTTGCGCATAGACAATGTAAAAACCGGCGAGAAAGTTCCGATTGTAGGAAACAAGCGCGTAAAAGTACTGCTTTCCAATATGGGAAATATCTCCACCGAGTACATGGGGGCGGCGGTTCGAAGCCTCGGCATAAACGCCGAAGCGTTTCCCGTTGCTACAAGTAAGACGGTTCAAGTCGCGCGCGCCCACGCGTCGGGGAAAGAGTGCGTGCCGAGCCACCTTGTTCTGGGAAGCGCGCTGGAATTTTTCTTCAGCGAAAAATACCGCAAGGACGAGTTGTACCTGTTGTTTGTGCCTATAACCACAGGTCCTTGCAGAACAGGGCAGTACTATGTTTATTACGAAAACCTTTTCCGCGACTTGCACCTTGAAAACGTCGTAATCTTTATCTTGTCCTCGGACAATTCATACACGGAGCTTGGCTCGGAATTTTCAAAGCAGATGTGGATAGGGCTTGTGTTATCTGACTATTTGAAGGACATACAATGTTCGCTTAAAGCGTGCGCCGAGGATCCTGTTAAAGCGCAGGCGGAATATGAAAAATCATGGCGCAAATTGATGCACGCCGTCGAGCACAACCCGAAAAACCTCTGGAAGGAATTAAAGAATGTCGCAAGGGACGTAAAGAAAATTCCTTTAAAGAGAAAAGTTACCGATTGTCCGCGCGTTCTTGTTGTAGGGGAGATTTATGTGCGCCGCGACGATTTCGCGGTAGGCGAGCTTATAGACCTTATGAGCGATCGCGGCATTGTAGTAAAAGTTGCGGGTATCAGCGAATGGATTCATTACCTTGATTATATGCGCGAATATTCCCTTAACAAACTGATTAATCTGCGCCCGCGCGGAAAAAAGATGTTCTCCGCTCCGTGGAAAAAACTTAAAGGGCTTCAAATTGAAAAATGGTGGAAGCACCATATCGAAAAAAAGACGCTTGCTATTTTAAAGCCGACTCATCTTATTCCTGAAACGCCCCACGATATGCGCCATATAATGACATTTACGCAGGAGCACTTTGTAAATCTGGAACTTAACTCCGAGATCGCGGTTTCCTCCGGCTCGGCGGCGGCGGCGATGGACGCCGGATATTCGGGCATTGTAAACATAAGCCCGTTTGCCTGCCTTATCGGGCGCGTAATTGAAGGATTGTTCACTCCGTGGGCGCGCGAGCGCAATTACCCGATTCTGTCGGTTGAAGTGGACGGAAACCTCCTGCCGCCGAACATTGTGAATAAACTTAACATATTTATGGTTAATGTTCTGCGATTTAAGGGAGGAAGCGATCTTTCGTCTTTGGTCGATGAGGCTTCTTCATGAACAGGCTGGAAAAGTCGATAGATTCTCTTTTAAAAAATTACGATGATTTCGGCATGGTAAACCGCTCCGACACAGAGAACCTTCCCGGAAGGGAAAGTATAAAAAACATTGTACGCGGATTGGAAGAACTGCTCTTTCCCGGCTATCTTGAAAATGTCCGCACCGATAACGGAAATTTGCGCAATATCGCAAGTGAAAAGGTAAATCAGCTTGCCGGCATCTTGATTCACGAAGTGGAAAAAAGCCTCGCTTTTTCCGCGCGTATCGGGGCGTTAAACTGCGGGCACGGAGGCTGTCACGCCGCCGCCGCCCTTGTTACGGACGATTTTTTTGAGGAACTGCCCAAAATAAGGGAATTTCTTTCCAAAGACCTTGAAGCCGCCGTCCGAGGCGACCCTGCCGCCATGAGCGCCGACGAGGTTATTTTATCATATCCGGGGTTTCAGGCGATAACCGTACACCGACTGGCGCACTTTTTGTGGACGCGGCAGGTTCCCCTTATCCCCAGGATGATGAACGAGCATGTTCACAGGAGAACGGGCATCGACATTCATCCCGGCGCTCAGATAGGCGAGTCTTTTTTTATCGATCACGGAACGGGAACCGTTATTGGGGAGACCACTGTAATAGGCAATAATGTAAAGCTTTATCAGGGCGTTACCCTGGGGGCTTTGTCCGTAAAAAAAGGGGAAAGCGGCCATAAACGCCACCCCACGATAGAGGACAATGTAACGATTTACGCGAATGCCACAATTCTGGGCGGCGAGACGGTCATAGGCCGCGGCAGTATTATCGGGGGCAGTGTGTGGATTACCCAATCTGTCCCGCCTGACAGCAAAATCTACAAGTAGCCGACTAAATTGCCCGCCATAAAAACATCATAAACCGCTATAAACAACTAAAAACGCCGTAAGAACAGGCTTAAAAGGGATTTTTTTATACATTTATGCTATATTATTAATATCCGATATAATATTATAGATAATTTTATTCAGGATTTCCGGTTTTAATGAAGAAAATTTTACTTTTTTTTACTGTTTTTATTTTTCTCGCAGGTCTTGTGTGGGGGCAGGCTGAGTTCTATTTTACCGGGCAAGGCGCATACGGTGATTGGTATGACTTAAATAATTGGCGGGATGCTGCATCAGGCGGAAGTGTGCCAATCAGATTGCCAGGCAATGGATCTACCACCGATATTGTAATAATTAATTCTACTGTCTGGAATATAAATATAACAGGAGATTTGGTTTTACAAGAGATAAAAATAAATAACGGCGGAAGCTTATTATTAAATAACCATAATCTTACTGTTACTAACTTAACATATAATTATTCAGGACAGTTTGTTTTTGAGAATGCGAATATATCTGTTACCGGTACACTGGAACTGAATGGAATTTTGGATCTTTCTACCGGCGTAAAAGGATCAAGCATTGATTTTGCAAATTTAAAATTAGGCAATAGTCCTGCCGGTATAAGAGGCAATAATGCCACGATGAATGGTATACCTGTTCAAGTAAGCCCTGACGGCGATCAAGTTAATATATATTTTAATTCCGTTACTAATAATCTGGGTAATATTGACGCCGGTGACAGAAATATTACAATTAATATACCTAACGGAAGTAATGTAGAAGTCGGTAATATTTCCTCCGGTGGGAATATTACTGTGAACACCGGAGATAACAGCAGTGTTGAAATCGGCGATATTTCCTCCGGCGGAAATGTTACAATTGATGTCGGTACAGGCGGCAGTGTAAAAGTTGATAATATCGATGCCGGCGGAACTATTAATACAAGCGGCGGCGGCAGTGTAAATGTAAACAGCAGCGCTTCTGTTTATACTTGGAATGGATCAAAGGATACAAATTGGAATGATAATGATAACTGGGATACTAATGGTTCTCCAGGTAATGGAGATTCGTCCTGGAAAATATATATACATATTTCATCACCATCACCGGCTAATATTCCAGTTTTTGTTCCTGTTTCTGGCGCTCTAGGATTGGTATGTGATACTTTGGTAATCCAAACAGGCGCAAGCCTTGATATGGGCGCGTATAACCTTACCGTAGAAAAACTTGATAATTTCGGTAATTTAATTCTTTACGGAAGCGGAACTCAAACTGTAAATATCACATCAACTGTCGCGAATGAAACAGTAACCTTCGACGCGGCAGGCGGCACTCATTTTGCCGGGTTAGCTGATTTTAATCATTTAGTAATAACGAACGGAAACAGAACCGTTGTAGACGAGATAACAGTTGGCGGAAATTTTACTCTGACAAGCGGGTCATTAAACGCGGCATCAATTAGTGTTACTGGAGAAAGTAATTTTTTGGGAAATGTTACTACTACCGGAGGAACGCAAACTTATACGGGGAATGTAACTTATTCAGGAGCTCGAACTTTTACAGGCTCAACCGTAAATCTTGGCCCTATTCCCGGAGGAGGCGGAGCGTTAACAATAAACGGTAATGGTGTTATGCACGGCGGAAGCGGGATTGGCGTTTTAACTGTAACCGGAGATTTTACTCTGACAGACGATTCGTTAACTGCGGCATCAGTTAATATTACCGGAACTAGTTCCATAGCCGCAGATATTACTTCTAGCGCGGCGCAAACTTATGCGGGGAATGTAACTCTTGGAAATAATGTAAACTTTACGGGCGGAGCGGGGAACACGATACAGTTTAACGGTTCTGTAAACGGAATAACAGCCGCAAGAGATTTAACAATAACAAACGCGAATGTTGTTTTTAACGGTACGGTTGGCTCATCGCCGTCATCATTAATAGGGAATGTTAACATAAGCGCCGGTACCGCAGCCATTAACGCGGATATTTTAACAACAGGAAATCAATCATATACAGGAGCGGTAACTCTTGGCGGTAATATAACTTTCTCAAGCGCCGCCGGTAATACGATACAATTTGACAGTACAGTAAACGGAATAACAACCGCGAGAAACTTAACAATCACAAACGCGAATGTGGTTTTTAACGATGTTGTAGGTTCGACACCGGCATCGTCATCATTAATTAATAATATTACCTTAACTGCCGCCGGTACCGTGTCATTTAACGCGAATGTTTTTACATCAGGCGATATATCCTTAACTGCCGCCGGTACCGTGTCATTTTACGCGAATATTATTACAACCGGTAATATATCCATAAACGCGGCAGGAACGGTAACCCAGACAGGTACGATAACAACAGGAATTTTAACGCTTTCAGGAGCGGGAAGTTATGAATTAAATTCCGCGAATAACGTGTCGGCTGTAAAAACAGCCGGAACAAACCCGGCGAGTATTGAATATACAAATGATGTCTCTATAGCAACTGGAGAGTTAACTCTTGGACCAATGCACACGACAGGGTTAATTAAGATCACTTCAGGAAATGAAATAAAAATTATCGATGATATAACCGCAAATCAGTTTATAGCGGTAACTCCCGATATTGTAACAGTTGATGGAATTATAATTCAGGTGTCAGGCACAGGAAAAGAAGGTACAGATGCGGCAATTTATATTGAGGCAAATAATTTTATTGTAACCTCGCCGGGACTGCCGAAGACGGCAATTATTCTTGCCGGTTCAGGAGGACAGCTTTGTCTGGTTTTAAAGAACAAGTGGGCGGATCCAAACAATGTTGTTAACGGACCTGAAGATTATCCGCCCGGCAAACCAGGCGCCCGCTGGCATCAGCATTTTATTGATTTATCAAAGGATCTGGTTTATGGAGACGGGACATTACCACCGGGATTTATGTCCGGAGGCAATTTTGAATTAGTTTATAATAATAGTAATATTGTACCATCATTTACTCTTGATGCAGACAAAAGTATCTATATATATAATGCTGAAATTACTCCGCAAAACAATTCAGGTTTGACTTTTGTTACAAGCGGCTCGGGATCCATTCATTTCTTAGGAACGAATGAATTTGCCGGTATTACTCTTCAATCCGGAACCGGCGGCATTCATCTTGCTGACACTGATATAACTGTTACAGGCGGCTTTACATTAACCCCCGGTGAAGGAACAACGCTTACGGCAAATTCAAATTTACCTTCAAGGACAGGCAGCAGTATAAAAGCCGCCAATATTACTCTTTACGGTATTACTACAACCGCCGGTAAAAACTTGACTCTTACATCGACATCAGGAGATATTATTGTTAACGGGGCTGTTGGAACTAATACTGTTCCTCTTGGTAATTTAACTGTAACAACCGCAGATAATGTTACATTCACAGGGGCTATATTCGCAAACAACATTGCTGTAACTAGCGCGGATAATGTTACATTCTCAGGGGCAATAGACGCAAACAGCATTGCTGTAACAAGCGCGGATACAACTATTAACGCTAACATCACCACAACCGGAGCACAAACTTATACGGGAGATGTAACGCTTGGTAACAATATAAACTTTACAGGCGATACCGGCAGCACGGTACAATTTCACGGTTCTGTAAACGGAAGAACAACCGCAAGAGACTTAACGGTTACGGACGCAAATGTGGTTTTTAACGGTACTATAGGTTCATCGCCTGCATCATTTATAAAGATTCTTGAAGTAACTGCCGGTTCCGCGGCTATTAACGCGGATATAACTACTACCGGAAATCAAACATATAATGGAACGGTAACGCTTGGCGGCACCGGGGATCGAACATTAACCGCCAATACAACCGTAACTTTGGGGAAAATTACCGGTAACGGGAAATCATTAACAATAACAGGAAACGGCGTTCTTAACGGCGGAGACGGTATCGGCGATTTACAGGTTAGCGGAAATTTCAGTTTATCAAATGATTCATTAAACGCTAAAACAGTTAATATAACAACCGGAACAAGCAGCATATCAAAAGATATTATAACTACAGGGGATCAAACATATACAGGAGCGGTAACGCTCGGCGGAGATATTGAATTAAAAACCAACGCCGGCAGTACCGTAAGATTTAGTAATACATTAAACGGAACAGGAACCGCAAGAGATTTAACAATCACAAACGCAGATGTAGTTTTTAATGGTACGGTAGGTTCTGCTATATCGCTTATTAAGAGCATTAATGTAACAGCCGGGACTGCAGCCATTAACGCTGATATTACAACCACGGAAGATCAAACATATACAGGAGAAGTAACGCTCGGCGGTACAGGCACTAGGACATTAAAAGGTACAAAAGTAACTCTTGGGAAATTTACAGGCCCGGGATCAACTCTAAACTTGACAATAAGCGGAGAAGGCGAACTAAACGGCGGAAGCGATATTAATACGCTGACAGTATCCGGCGATGCTGTTATTAACGCTGATATTACCACTGGCGGAAATCAAACTTATGGAGATGTAACGCTTGGCGGTACAGGAACAATAACACTAACCACAGGAACCGCCGGTTATATTAGCGCTTCTGATGTAACAGGTTCAAGCATAATAATTAACGCGGGTGTTAATATATCTCTGGCCAATATAACAGGCGGTACTTTTGAGTTAAACGCAGGTTTCCCTGACCACACGGTTTTCGGTAATCCGGGGGATGTTACATTGACGGACATAAATGTTACAAACCTTACCATTTGGTGTCAAACTATAACTTCTTCCGGCGTATCAAATACTATTACAGGAAATATTGAGTTATACACAGATAATGATACCGTTACAGGCGCCGCTTTCATTGGTTCATGTACTATAGGCGGCGCTCAAAAGAATGAATTACGTCCGCATAGTTTCGAATTTGGTCCCGCGCCGACAAATTCTAAATACACATTTTTAAATTCTACAGATACGAATAATTGGCCTCTTATTGGAGCTACAGGTCATGCTTATATTTATATTACAGGCGCAATTACCGCTTTAGATGATTTAACCATTACAACAGAATCCGGAAATATTGTTTTTAACGGAACTTATAACGCAAACGGACATACTCTTACCCTGGAAACAACAAACGGAAAAATAGATCAACCTACCGCATCTTCAATAATTACGGTAGATAATCTTACAATTACCGCGGGCGGTTCGGTAACATTGGCGCAGAATAATGAAGTTAAAAATTTATCGGTAATTTCCCCCGCAGGAAATGTAAACTTTAAAAATAGTATAAATTTGGAAATTTCGGGTATTAATGCGGGCAGCAACGCTGTAAATTTAACAGTTAACGGAGACATTGATTTATCCGGTAACATAAACGCTTCATCAGTTTCAATACAGGCAGGTTCAATTGACGGAACAGGTACGGTAACCGCGTCATCCGGTGATATTACATTTAATAGTTCTGTTGCCGGCGCTAAATCTGTTTCTCTTGAACGGTTTACCGCAAGCGGGAATATTATTGTATCTGCCGCCAAAGATATTGTTTATTATTCATCTGTGCCTTCTGCGACTCAGCCTTCAGGAGGAACATGGTCTCCAACTCCTTTATTTGTCGAAGCAAACTCTGCTTACAATGGAAATGTTATATTGCGTACACAAGGCGCGGGTAACAATATCTATCTGGTAGATGTTGTTGATTCTTCACAAAAAACATTAACGGCAGACAGCCGTGCGGGAACCGGGACAAACGGGTTTATAGAATTTTATACTACAGGCACAAATGCGTATAAATATTCAGGCGCTAAGTCCAGCCACCTTGATCTGCTCCCCGGCGCGGGCGGTGTCAGAATTGAAAAGGCTGTTGTAGACATTACCGGAGACTTTAAGATAAACAATACCAATAATAAGTTAACGCTTGGCGGTTCAGGTAAAAGCATTATAAAAGCCGCCAATATTATCCTTAACGATATTACCGCAGCGACTCCGGCAGCGGATATAATGGAACTTGAAGCAGGCGGAAATATCACCATAAACGGGAATGTTACCGCCTATCAGTTAATTGCGAAAGCCTCCGGCGGCACTGTTTCAGTTAAAGCGATAACGATAGATCCGTCAAATACCGGAAACGAGGCCGATAGCGCGGCGATATATATCGTTGCCGATACATTTGTTGTAACATCAACGACGCCGAGTTCCATTATACCCGGCGGAAAACCGGTAGGAGCGCAATGGGGTCAGCTTTGTTTGGAATTAAGGAACAACTGGGAAGATCTCTTATTTATTATCGATGGTGATGAAGACGACGTTGAGAATATTGGTTCAGTACCCGGTGCGCGCTGGCATCAGCATCTTCCTCCTGTAATTATTAACGGAAGAATCATTTACAGTTTTACCGAAGATTCAGACGGAAACGGCAGGCTGGACAGAATAAGGGTGCAGACAAATGTTGCGTTAAACGGAGATTTTTCAGGTTTTGTCGTAATTGTAGACGGTTATGAGATTAACATAAATGAAGGCTCTGTAACCAAAGGATTTGATTTAGTCAGTACGCTTACGGGAAAAACGCCTTTTGATGATGATTCATTCTATATTTATTTGAAAGAGAATCCGGATACCGCCGGCGGAAATACTCCGCATTGGAGCGTTTCGGAAAACACTTCGCTTGCAAACAAGACAGGCACTGCTTTAGTGGGCGATCCTGCGGCAGATAAAGATATAAAACCAATTGACACCATTCCTCCGCGCATAGCTTACACTCTTACCATTCCGGGTCATCCTCAAACTTATGTTAGAATGTCCGAACCTGTGGTTGATTCTTCGGGTCAGGATATTTCCGCTTCATTCGGCGGCCTTTCTGTTCAAAGCATGAGTCAGGCGGAACCAGCCGGTCTTGGGTATCTTTTTAATCTGTCGGATTCATTAAAGATAGAAGACCTTGCAAAGAACAGCGGCTCTTTATTCTTGGCTGACGGTTATCTGGAAATGGATGATGTGGTTGATATGGAACTAGAGCCTGACTGGAGCGCGATTGATCCGACAGCGCCGCCTAAATATCCTCTTAACTGGGGTTATACCGGTTATGCAAAAGTAAAAGACGCTGTCAATGCGCAGGAAGCAAGCGGCAATATACCCGCATCTTCTGTTTTCACGCCGCCCAATAAATTACTTACCGTCGATATGATAAATAATCTGGCCCAGGGTGTTCCTGTTGTACCGGCACCGGGCAGTCCCAATACCGTAATACGCCGCGCTACCGACGTGCTGGTTTCAAGGGCTCCCGATAAGACAGACAGCGAAAATTATTTCGCGTGGCCTGTTTGGGCAAGATTCAAAAAATCCCTGAATGTTCCGTATGCGGCAGGTAATGATGTATTCTGGGGGCAGCAGTCGACAGACACGGGAATTATTTGGCAGTTTGACGGAACAAATTACCTTGAAACAAGTTTTATTGAATCAAATGAAGGCCTTGAACTTCAGGCGCGTATGAATGACAGTCTCTCAGGCGATCCTGTGCTTTTCTGGACTACATCAAATATACCGGCCGAATACCGGAATCCGCATGAAGCGTCCGAAGCCAGAAAAACAGGCGGATTATGGCTGCCGAATGTGTTAAATCCGCTGTTATATAATTATGTTCCCATGTCTGACGGAATTAACAGTAAACCAGCCGACAGTTCGTCCTCAAAACTTTATAACTATGAAATTGCGGCTAGCGATATTGCGGACAGCGCGAAATTTGAGTTTATCTTCCGTCTTTCAAATATTTCCGATTTATTCATCGTCCGTCTGGATATTCCGCGCGGCGGCGCAATTCCGGCTAAATGGTATACTCTTTTACGCCCGTTTGTTTTTGAAATACACAATATGCGAAGACAGCGCGGCGGCGTTACCATTATGAACAATGTTATAAATTCAAATAACAGGGAAACCGCGTTTATCCGTTATCATCTTACGCGCCCCGGCAGAGTGACTGTTCAAATCTACACATTGGACGGGACATTGGTAAAATCGTTAAGGCGCAATGATCAGCGCGAGGCGGGTGAATGGACGGACGCGTGGGACGGAACAAATAACGGCGGAAGGGCAGTCGCGCGCGGCATGTACTTTGTAAGGGTAGTGGGACCTGATATAGACGAAATCAGAAAGATCATGGTTATTAAGTAATGCCCGGAAAAAAATGCGCGTTTACTGCGATAATCGGCCGCCCGTCCGTCGGAAAATCTACCTTGCTGAACAAAATGTGCGGCGGAAAGGTCGCCATTGTAAGCAAGGTGCCGCAGACAACCCGCAACGCTATTAGGGGAATCGTCAACAGAGAACAGGGACAGATTATTTTCATTGATACCCCCGGACGGCACAGTTCAGAGAAGAAATTCAACAAGAAACTTATGGAAGTATCCGTCCGCGCTCTGGAAGAAAGCGATCTTGTCATGTATGTTATGGACGCTATCCGCGCTCCGGGCATCGAAGAAGATGAAATCGCCGCGCTTCTTGCGCCGCAGTCGGTAAAGACGATAATCGCCGTTAACAAAATGGACGCCCAGGGTGCCGACTTTAAGCGCGCTCAAGAATACATCGAACAGAAAATACCCGCGCTAAAGGATCGTTGTTTTGAAGTTTCCGCCAACACGGGGCAGGGTATAGATGCGCTTCTTGCCGCGCTTTACGATCTTGCGCCTGAAGGAGACGCCCAATACGGAGACGAGTACTACACCGATCAGGATACAGGCTTTCGCATTACGGAAATTATCCGCGAGCAGGCGATCAACCGTCTGTTTCAGGAACTGCCCCATTCGTTGTATGTGGATATTGCCGATATGGAATTCAAAAACGAGAAACTTTGGGTAAGGGCGTTTATTGTCGTGGAACGCGAATCCCAGAAAGGCATGGTAGTCGGCAAAGGCGGCGAGATGATCAAAGCGATCCGCCTCGCGTCATTAAAGGAATTAAAACAAATATTTGATTGGAAGATAGATTTAGATCTGCGAGTAAAGACCGGCAAAGACTGGCGGCATAATGATAATACTCTTAAGAAATTAATTACTTAAAGAAATTATTTATTTCCGTAAGCAGTTCATCGAAGGCGTCCACACAGCGGATATCCGAACAGTCTTTGCGGATTTGTTCGGGGGCGCGGAAGAGACAGCCGCCGTCGGCTTCGCGGATCATCGCAAGGTCGTTGAAAGAATCGCCCGCCGCGAAAATATGCATGTTTATCGACTTGAAAGCTTTCACGGCTTCGCGCTTGCCGTTCTTTTGTCTGAGACGGTAGCCTGTAACGGAGCCGTCGCCCGCTATTTCAAGCGAGTTGCAAAAGAGGGTAGGCCGGGACAGTTTTTCCATGAGCGGTTTTGCGAACTGCTCAAAAGTGTCGGATAATATTATAAGCTGGTATTTTTTTCGCAGGGTATCGGTAAACTCAATTGCCCCTTCAAGAGGATTCATTCCTGAAATAACTTTTTGTATGTCGGGAAGTTTTAAGTTGTTTTTTTTAAGAAGATCAAGACGGAAGTTCATCAACTTGTCGTAATCCGGCTCGTCCCTTGTGGTTCTGCGTAATTCGCTTATGCCTGTAGCCTCGGAAAAAGCTATCCAGATTTCGGGAACAAGCACTCCTTCAAGATCAAGACACACCATGTTCATGTGGGTATAATAGCATTTGGGAGTAAAAATGACAAGTTTGAAAATCCGCAATCATTTTAACGCGCCTGTTTACTATGAAGAAACCGTTTCCAGCACAATGGACATCTCCCGTAAACTGGCGAAGGAAGGCGCGCCGCATGGAACTGTCATTTTGGCGGATTTTCAGGAAGCGGGCCGCGGGCGTAAACAGGATCGCAAGTGGGAAATGCAACGAGGGGAAAATTTGTGTTTTACGATTCTGCTTAAATTTTCAAACATTGAAAACATTCCTACCGCTCTTACGTTAAGGGCGGGGCTTGCCGTCTGTCTTGCCGTCGAAGATTTTGCGCCGTGTTTGCAAGGCTCATGTTTGGTTAAATGGCCCAACGATATATTGATAAAGCCCGTTAAAGGAGAAAGTTATAAAAAAGCGGTTGGAATTCTCTGTGAAGCCGACGGCGGAAACGTTCACCTTGGAATCGGCATAAACACCGCGCAAAAAGAGTTCCCTTCCCATTTGCTGGATAAAGCCGTAAGTATCGCTCTTGCCGCCGGCAGGGATATTTCGCGGGAAGAACGTTTAGAGTTTTTAGAAAAAATCCTTGAGAGACTTTATGTTGAATTGGACGCGGCGCAAAGAGCGGAAGCGGATACATGGAAGCCGCGCCTTGAACAAAAGTTGTACAAAAAAGGCGAACAAGTTGTTTTTATAGAAGGAGCGGCTGATTCCGGTAAAAAAATATCAGGTTGTCTTTGCAGTATTGGAGACGGCGGTGAACTATTGATTGTGCCTGACGGCGAAACACAGGCACGTCCGTTTGTCACAGGCGAACTGGTTATAATTAACAAAACATGATAAAATAAATAATAAAGTAAAAGAGAGGTAATGTTATGGCATCTTTATCAATTCCCGGCACCAACGGTATGGCGCATGATTTATTGGCGCTTGGCGCTTTGGTGACCCGTCTTGATCCCGGTATTATTCCTTTTGCGGAGGCAAACGAGTATTTACTGCATGTTTCAGGCGGGGAGTACAATGTGGCGACTAACCTTTCAACTTGTTTCGGAATGAAGACCGCAATCGCGAGCGCAATGGTAAATTATCCGATAGGGCGAAGAATTGAGTATGCCGTGCAGAAAGCGGGAGTTACTCCCTATTATAAACGATTTGAGCATGACGGAGTGCGCGGACCTAACATGGCGATTGTGTGGAGCGATCGCGGGCAGGGAGTGCGCGCCCCTGTGGTATTTTACAACCGTTCCAACGAAGCGGCGCAGAGGTTAGCCCCAGGAAGTTTCGATTGGGACGCGATTTTTAAAAAAGGCGTGCGCTGGTTTCACTCGGGCGGAATATTCAGCGCGCTTTCGCCCACTACGCCGGAACTTGTTATTGAAGCGATGCAGGCGGCGAAAAAAGCGGGCGCTGTTGTATCATTTGATTTGAATTACCGCGCTAAATTGTGGGCGGTCGCCGCCGCGGAGCAAGGTAAGAGCGCGGCTCAGGCAAGCGAAGAAGCGGCAAAGACCCTGCGTAAAATAGTAAGTAACGTAGACGTGCTTGTCGGCAACGAAGAAGACCTTCAAAAAGGACTTGGCTTGAAAGGGCAGGACGTTGAAACAAAAGGACAGCTTGATCCTTCCGCTTTCTTCGGCATGATGGAAAGCGTAACAAAAGATTTCCCGAACATAAAAGCTGTGGCGACAACATTACGCGAAGTCCATTCCACCAACCGCCATTCATGGAGCGCGGTTCTGTGGCTCGACGGTAAAACATATCAAGCCCCTGCGGCGGAACTTGACGTATACGACCGTGTAGGCGGCGGCGACGGTTTTGCGGCAGGTCTTTTCTACGGGCTTTTATCGGGTAAGACGCCTGAAGAATCGTTACGCTTAGGCTGGGCGCACGGCGCGCTTGTTACGACAACGCCCGGAGATACTTCAATGTTCAATCTTGAGCAGGTTGAGGCGTTTGCAAAAGGCGGCTCGGCGAGGATACAGCGGTAGTAGGCAAGATGTATGCCTACATAAAAGGTCTATAAAACCTGTCCCCGTTCCTGAAAGTAACCCAAATCCCGGCGGCGAACAATAACGCGCTTATTATCAGAGCCGCCTTGTCCGCTTTGCTGAAAGGACGCGACGAGTACCATGTGCGTTTTTTGTTTTTGCCGAATCTGCGCAGTTCCATGGCGCGGCTTATAACATCGATACGATCTAGAGAAGAAAAGATAAGCGGGAAAAGCAAGGGCGTTATTCTTTTAAGGCGCTTTATCCATGAGGCTTTGCGGGAAAGCTCAAGACCGCGCGCCTGTTGGGATTGGGAGATTGCCTCAAAATCGCGCTGTATGTCGGGGATGTAGCGCAAGGTCAAGCTTACAGCGTAAGATGCCGTATAGGGAACTCCGATGCGGTTTAAAGAGGCCGCGAATTCGCTTGGATGGGTGGTAACAATTAACATCATAGCGGGAGGTATTATCGAAATATATTTAAGCAATATGTTAATTTCATAAAAAAGCTGTTCGGCGGTAAGGGTAAAGCGCCCATATCCTTTCAGTATTATGTTTCTTGTCTGATAGATTTTTACGCCTTCTTCGGGGGAAAAAAGATATATAGCGGCGAGGTTTAAGCCCATAAACAGAACCATTATTTTCACAATAAAAGATATATCTGAAAAGCGGATTTTTGAGACGGCGAAAAAAACAATGCCGAGAACCGCCAGCGCCAAGAGAATATAAGTTTTAAAACTGACCATTGCAAGAACCGACCACAGCAAGAAAACGAGAAGTTTTACGGCCCCGCAAAGGGAATGAATGGGAGTGTCGTTATCAATGTACGATAATATTCTGCGAGTTCTCATATTTCGTTCCGCTTTCCCCTTTTTTCCCTGTCAAAGGCGATATAACGCGCAGTAAAGCCGCGCGGGTCGGGAAGGCCGGCGTTCAGCGCCAGATCATACAGGCTTGTGCGTTTAAGGTTTGCCTTCTTGATAATCGCATCGTCTGTAAGTACTTCAAAAGGTTCCATGTCGGCTACGCGAAAACCGTCAGAAAGCACCACGGCCCTTGTTGTATACTCAAGCATAAGATGCATATCGTGAGTGATAAGAATCATTGATATTCCCATGTCCCTGTTAAGGCCCGTTAAAAACTCCATGAATTCGGTATAGTGCCTGTAATCCTGTCCGGCCGTAGGCTCGTCAAGGATCAAAAATGATGAGTGCATAACGAGAATCGACGCGATGGTGAGGCGTTTTTTTTGTCCGTAGCTTAAGGCGTTAACAGGCCAATTTCTAAAAGAGTACAGTCCGCATACCTTCAGCGCTTCGTGTACCCTTTCTTTTATCTCGGTTTCCGATATGCCTCTTGTCCTTAATCCAAACGCGGTCTCATCGTAGATCATGGGAAATGAGATCATTTGGTTGGGATTTTGCATAACGTAGCCGATTTTTTCGGCCCTTTCCATAATTGAAAGCTCCGCTAAATCCTGCCCGTTAAAAGAAATTGTTCCGGAATCGGGGCGCACAAAACCGCAGATACATTTGGCGGCGGTGGATTTACCGGAACCGTTCTTGCCCACAAGCCCGATACATTCGCCCGGAGCCACGGAAAAAGAAATTCCTTTTAACGCAGGCTCTCCTTTTTCCGTATAGCTGAAACGCAGATCGCGCACTTCAAGCCCGGCACGCTCCGGCGTATTCGTAATTTTTCGCTCGTCCGCGTTCTGCCGTTTCGCGAGATCCTTGTCCCATTCCTCAAGAGGCGAAGATTTTATTTGAAGAGTGTCCAAAAGCTTGGACGCTAAATCTGTGTCTACATTAACTCCGGCGTAAGAAAGAGCGCTGATATAAAGCGGTTCCCTTATGCCCGTTTTCCTTAAAATGTCTTTTGCCAGCAAGTCCGCCGGTTTTGAATCCGATACAATTTGTCCTTTGTTCATTACCACGATACGATCCACAGGGCGGTGAAGAACGTCTTCAAGCCTGTGTTCAACTATCAATACGGTTTTGCCTGTTTTTTTATGGAGATCATCAATAAGTTCTATAGCGTCTTTTCCCGCGGCGGGATCAAGGTTGGCGAGCGGTTCATCAAATAGCAGGATATCAACATCGTCTATCAGAACACCGGCAAGGGATATGCGTTGTTTCTGTCCGCCCGAGAGATCCTGCGGGCTCTTGTCCAAATGAGCTTCCATGTCTACCAGTTTTGCGGTTTCAGCCACTCGGCGGTGCATTTCCTGAGTCGGTACGCAGTCGTTTTCAAGGGCAAAAGCGATGTCCTCGGCGGCGCTTAAGCCTACAAACTGACCGTCCGTATCCTGCAATACAGTACCGGCTATTTTAGAAATGTCATTCAAGGAGAATTTGCGGATATCATCCCCTAAAAGAAAAAGAGCGCCCGAAATATCGCCTTTAAAAGCATGAGGAATTATTCCGTTTATACAATGGATAAGCGTTGATTTTCCGGAACCTGAAGGACCAAGGATAAGAATTTTCTCTCCTTGGTTTATCTTCAGGTTTATATCTATTAACGTAGGTTCTGTTTGCGCTTTGTATCGAAATGTAAAATGTTCGAATAACAGAACAGGCGTTTTTTCCGCCACGTACTTTTATTCCTCTTTCAAACTGCGCTCTTTGCTGCCCATTTTGGAATAACCTATGGCGATGAGTGTTCCAAGTACCAATACCACCGCGATGTTAAGACTGCTTGCCACAAGGCCCTGGAGGTATACCTTGTCTATAGGTTCCTTGTAAATAAGTATGTCGAGAGTAGGAGCGATCGCCACCCACGCCAGCATATTGGAGAAAATCTGAACGCCGTTAAAAATAACCGCCTGTTGGATGCCGAAATCTCTTTCCTCAATACGGTAAGCTTTCCAGAAGATACCGACTAAAAGACCGTATACAGCGTCGGCGATTACCCATGTCCACCATACACTGCCCCATGTTAAATCCGTAAGGGTATGCCCGATAAAGCCTATTAAAAACCCGGCTACAGGCCCGAAAATAGCTGCAAATACCGAAAGTATCGGGATACCAAGGTTAAGGCTGGTATTGGGAACCCCGGAAGGGATTGCCGCGAAACGCATAAGCACAAACATTAACGCCGAGCCGATACCGATAGCTACTACTGTTTTTACCGAAATAAATTTTTTGTCCATTTTTTCCTCCTTAAAACGCACGCTATGAAAGGTTATTATATAACCTGTTAATAATAATGTCTATTACCCAAAGTACCTTTTTGCGTTCCCAAACGAAATATCGCGCGCGATTTTTTCAAGTTTTTGCGCGTCGTTTGGATATTCGCCGTTTTCTACCCATTTGCCGATAAGATTGCACATAATGCGCCTGAAATATTCGTGGCGGGGGTAGGAAAGGAAGCTTCGGCTGTCCGTTAACATTCCGATAAATGCCGGCAACATTCCCAGATTGGCAAGGACGCGCATCTGCTCTTCCATGCCGTCCCTGTGATCGCAGAACCACCACGCTGAACCCAATTGCATTTTCCCCTCAATGCCGGCTTCTTGAAAACCGCCCATTATTGTAGCCAGAGGGTAGTAGTCTTTTGGGTTCAAAGAGTAAAGAACCGTTTTTGGAAGCTCCATGTGCCCCATAAGAGCCGCGAGGTTCTTGCTTAACTCGCGGTCGTTCACGGCGTCTATGCCGGCGTTGTCTCCCACCTGCGAAAAAATCTTCATGTTAATATTGCGGATAACGGAAAGGTGAAGCTGCATGACAATGCCTTTCTGCGCGTAAATGTTGGAAAGCAGAATAAGCATTTTTGTTTTATACGTATCGGCTTCTTCCCGCGTTATTTTTTTACCCGCCATCGCCCTTCTGAATATTTTCTCGATATGGCCGCCGGGAGTGATTGTGTACGGCGCGTACTCTAGTCCGTGATCCGCCGATTTACAGCCCATGGAAATAAAATAATCCAGCCGTTTTTCTAAAGCTGTAAGTATATCGTCTGTAAATTTTATGGTAGTATCGCTTGCTTTTGAAAGATTGCGAATATAACTTGCGAAACCGTCCGAATTGATATTAAGCGCCTTGTCGGGACGGAAGGAAGGAATAACTTTTGTGTTAATTTTTCCTATCGGGGCTGTTCCTTCGGCAATGGCGCGGTGATATTCCAGTGAATCGACAGGATCGTCCGTTGTTCCGACTGCGTATATATTAAATCTTTCGAATATATTTTTTACGGACATTTCGGGTTTTTGAAGGAGATCGTTTGCTTTTTTCCAGATTGAAGGAGCGCTTTTTTTTGTAAGCGGTTCGTTAATACCGAAATAACGCTGAAGCTCAAGATGCGTCCAATGGTACAACGGGTTGCCTATTAAATTTTCAACAGTACGCGCCCACGCCGTATATTTTTCATAACTATCGGCGTTGCCTGTGATATATTTTTCGTCAATGCCCATAGCGCGCATCATGCGCCATTTGTAGTGGTCGCCCGAAAGCCAAGCGTCGGCAAGGTCTTTCATGTTTATGTTTTTTGCGATTTGTTCGGGCGGCAAGTGGCAGTGGTAGTCATATATCGGCTCATCTTTAACGGCATCGTACAATTTGCGGGCTGTTTTGGTCTCCAATAAAAAACCTTCGTCCATAAATTCTTTCATATATCTATTATAACAGAGATACACGCGGGAATGAAGATACAGCAAAAAAATGCCGAAATTCTATAAAGATGCCCGCGTTTATTTCAATGAAAAAGTCTCTCGCTTTCTTCCTTAGCGGACTTGTCTGCGCCGTGGGAATGGCTTTTTTGGCGAATTTTTACCTTTCCGGCCCCAAATTAGGCCCTGTTTATGACTTTTTGATGAGTTTTCGCCAAATTCCGCCAATATCACAGGAAATCTTAATCATAAATACCGATGAATTTGCCGAAAGCGGCGACATTTTTTCGGTATTAATGACAATGACGGAAATGGAAGCTTCAAATTTGATACTTACGGCAAGGGTTTTGGGAACAACTCCCGTAACCGGAACCGAATCCGAAATCCGCAGGCAGTTTTACGAAGAATACGCCCTTCTTGGAAGCAATATCCGCAATCTTTTTGAGGGAATCCGCACCGGTTCCGTCCATCCGGCTCAAGCTCCCCAATTTGTTAACAAACTGGTAGAGCTTAACGAACAGAGCAGGGAAAGGCTTCTTGCCGTATTAATAGACAGGGACGAAAATATGCTGCGCGCCGCCGCCGTTTTCGGGAATTACCGGGAAGCGGACACTAAGCCTGAATATGACAAGGACGGAAAATTAAGGCGAGTAAAACCAGTCGATATTGAAACATCGCAGGAACATCCTGTTTTCGGCAGTTTGAAGAGCCGATATGCAGTATCCCGAGGTTCCATTACCGATTACGGAAGATCTCTTGTTCTTTTGGATTATAACAACAATGAACTTGAAATCCCGCTGGACAGGGACGGAAACATAATAATACCGGGGCAGGGCGATTTTCGCGTTGTAGATATTACTCTTTTCCGCGAGTATGAAGAATTATGCCGTTCAATGCGCGCTATTATGAAAGAGGCAAACGATCTTGGAGCGTTTTCCCGCACATTGCCGGAAAAATCGCCGTTGATTCTTGAAGATTACGCGCTTGCGCTTCGAGAAGAACTGTTAAAAGCGCCGGATAACGACAAACGCGCCTCGTGGATACATGCGCGGGAAAATTATTTTAACAGTTTGGAAGATTTCCTTTCCGGAACTGCGGAATCGCGTATTGTCCGCGGATACGAAGAAGTTATCGCAAGCGAAAAAACCTTAAAGCAAGAAGGTATTTCCAAATTGATAAACATGCGCAATGAAATTATTCGCGTGTTTGCCGCGATGCGCAGTAATTACAGTGAATTGCTCCGCGTTCGCAAGTTGTTAACCGGCGAACTGTATTCGTCAACTTGTATCATGGGGCCGAATGATAACACTTTATACTCCGCTCTTCTTGCAAACGCTCTTATTACGGGCGCGCATATCAGCCCCGCGTATTATCTTCATACGCTGTGTCTGACAATCGCCGCAAGTTTTTTTATTTTGTTGGTAATTTTCAGACTGCGCCCTGTTCTTCTGCTTATCATAGGGTTTATTATGAGCGCATTTGCCGCTTTTGTTTTCGGCGGTCATTTTGTTTATACCGCTTACTGGATTGATCCCACGGTTGTTTTTGTTTCGTCTTTTTCCGGGACGCTTGTAATTTTCTTTTGTAAGCGCGTAACATTAAGCAGAAGGGCGCGGTATTTCAGCAGAGCTTACGGCGCGGCGGTGTCCCGCAATGTTCTGCGCGAGTTAATCAGCCGAGGAAAGCCCGATATTTCCGAGACTTCGGTAACAAGCGCGGCGATAATAGTTATAAGAGATTTTAATCTGCTTAACAGAGAAGATTACGAAAAGAGCACAGAAGCGGGCAGAGCGCAGAAAAATTATTACGAAACCGTAAAAAGAATTGTTTTTAACGCGGGTGCGGTTATTGCGGGTTTCCACGGCGATACCGTTATAGTTTGCTTCGGCTCTCCTCTGGATTATGTAAGCGAGCCTGTAGTCAGGGCTTATACTCTGGTAAAACAACTGTTGAACAGCGATAAGCATACATGGCGTTTCGGTATTGACGCAGGTAAATGCACTTTTTCGTGGTCGCCTGAAACGGGTTTTACAGTAAACGGACGGCCTGTAGGAAGATCGAAGATTCTTGCGTCCAAGAATGCGCGTTTTGACACTAGGGCGCTTGTAACGGAAATTGTAAGGGAATCGACAAATTTAAATATAAAAAGAATAGGCACTCTGCGCGATGAATACGATGCTTTCTATGAATTAACCGCGGATACCGCGGTCAATTCTAATTTATAATTTGTTTTTGGGCCTTGTTACCATTTTTTTGATTTCGCTGTTTTGTCCCATCCACATACGTTGATTGGTTTCTATACTGGTAAGTTCCGCGTTGACAAAATATGTTCTTACGGATTTGTTGTCCACCTTGTCAATTATTGTTCTTACCGTTCCCAAAAGCATAAAGTCCGCACCCGTTTCTTTTGCCAATGACGCTGCAGTATCTTCTCTGGCGTTCCCTTGCTGATCCTGCCGTTCGGTGCGCAATGCGTCTCTTAACGCTCCCCCCGCTACAAAGTCCATTCTTCCCGAGTTAAAAATTGTCGTTTCCATAATGGATGTTATAATAGAAGTGTCTATGTGTTCGCTGCTCTCGTTCCTGAAATTACCGACTATTACGGTAGGCGTTTTTTTACCCATTGCCTTTAATGCCTGGCTGACCCTTGGACTGGAAAGGCAGTCTTTGATAAGCGATTCGCAGACAATCCTGACATCCGTGTCGTTCCAATAGCCGCTTAAATCCGTTTGCGTATTGGGATCGATCCTTTTTACTGTGGTTGTGGCGCAGGCCGTTAAAAACAGAAAAACGGTCAGTAATAATAGCGTTAATTTCTTCATAAATCTCTCCTCTTTTATATTCTAATTATTTTAGGCTTACCGCGTCAATAAGGTTAAGTCCCTTCTCTTTGACAGTAAAGTCGTTGTATTCTTTTCTTGAAATGACGGTGTTTCCCGAGTAAAAATTGACGGTAATATTATAGGTTCCCGGTTTCAAGGCAATTCCGCCGATATACGCTTTGCCGGGCAAATACCGGGACATTCGGATATCGGCGCTCTCGGTCGCTTCAAAAGCTTTCTTTGCGGCTAAACCGAATGCCAGAGCCGCCAAACTGCCCTGCTTTTTGTCGACTTCCATAGATGCGATATCTACAGTCATATATTTCAACAATGTACGAATATATGTTTTTGCAACAATGTTCGCATAACGGATTGAGAATGTTTCTTCGACAACCGTGCTTATGTTTTCCAGAAGTTCAAGATTGAATTTTGTGTTTGTATTTATAACAACTTCGATACGATCTATTTTGCTCGGTCTTTGCACCATTTTCGGAAGTTTGAAATTCGCTATATACAGGGCGGGATTGCGGAATAACGGGAAAAGATGCGTAATTTTTTCTTCTTCTTTTATCGGGGACAAACCGGAAAAACCGATTACATTCAGCATTGCCTGTCCCTGCGGAACATTGCGTATTTTTTCAACGATTTTAGGAATCGGGTTTTGGTAGACGTTTTTATTTGAAAGAAACGCTTTTTGAAGCTGTTCAAATTCAATGCGCGCGCTGTCGGTTTTTCCGTCGGCAAGGTAAAACAAGGCTGCAAGATAACGGGCAAGCGCCGAATTGTTAAATTCCACGCTTTTTCCCTTTGGCAGTTGGGCTCCGCCTGCTTCTTTGCGCGCAAGCTCTTCCAAATTTGCTCCAGAAGCCGGGTCTTTATAATCGTATTTTTTTGCAAGCATGTCCAGTTTTCCGTTTGTTGCGCTCAGTTTCCGCACTTCCACAAGCGCTCCGTCTATGTCGCCTCTTTTGTAATAATTAAGAGCGTTAAAAATATTGATATATATATCCTCAAAATCTTCGCCGGGATAATCTTTTGTGTTGTCGTTCAGGATATACGATAAAAAACCTGCGGTAATGCTTTTTGTATACGCTTCTTCTATTAAGCGTTCCGCTTCCTGCAGTGACAGTGAAGAACTTTTGAAGTCTCCCGAGTAATATTCAAGCAGTCCCTTGTCAAGGTAGAGCATTATGGCGTTTTTCTCGGAATAGACGGGTTTTTTGGAATTCTGCCTAAAAACGATTACATTTACAGCCGCCTTGTAATCGTTGCCGCCGACTTCATGATCAATCTCCTTGTATTCAACAGGACTTGTGGCGCAGGCTGTAAAAACAACAAAAGAGTATAAAAAAATAATATTTAGTCCTGTTTTTTTAAGCACTATCTTAATTAAGCATTGTTTTGGTTTTATAGTCAATCATTAAATTTTTTGTTTTTATGGTATACTGTTTTGGTGAATATTATTTTACTGGAAGAACACGAACTCGGCCGCAGTCTGTCAAGGCGGGATGAACGTACCGTTCATCTTGTTAAAGTACTGCATAAAAAAGCTGGCGATACTTTTGAGGCGGGTATTTTGGGCGGAATGAAGGGAACAGGTAAAATAGAAAAGATTAATTTTGACGGCTCGGTTTTTATCACCGTAAACGCAAATGAACCGCCTCCGCCCCGCCTGCCTTTACGTGTAGCCGCAGGTTTTGTCCGACCAATCCAGATACGGCGGCTTTTAAGGGATCTTTCCAATATAGGGGTGTCTGCAATTGACCTTGTCGGCGCCGAAATGGGAGAAAAGAGCTACCGTGATACCAAGCTTATGGAGGACGGCGGCGCTCATGCCGCTCTTGTCGAAGGCGCGGTTCAGGCGCGGGATACCCGTATTCCGGCGCTAACCGTTTATGATTCTTTGGATAAATGGTTAAGAATAGCTCCTTGGAAAAGCAGCGATGACAGGCACACCCCGCTTTTGGCCGCTATGGACAATGTTCGGTCCGAAGGTTCAATTTTTAACACCGGGACAAGCCGTTCCGCCGTGCTTGCCGTAGGGCCTGAGAGGGGATGGTCGGACAGGGAGAGGGAGCTTTTTGAGCAGGCAGGTTTTTTGAGGCTTTCCATGGGAAACCGCGCCCTTCGCGCGGAGACAGCCTGCGCGGCGGCGGCGGTTCTTGTCATGGGAAAGATTGAGGGATTCGCGTGAATCAAGACAAAGTAAAAGAAAACCTTTTAAAAATAGAAGACGCGCCGCTAGAGTTTTCTCTTGTGTTTTCAGGCAAAAAGAGCAAGAAAGTAAACGGCCTTTACAAGCCCGCAAGCAGGGAAATAATCATTCACAACAGAAATTTTCAAGAGGACGATACCGGGCGGAATTTGTTACTCTACACCGCGATTCACGAATATGCCCACCACTTGCATGCGTGCGCAAACGGTGGTAAACTTTCATCAAGAGCGCATAGTTCCGAATTTTGGGCGATTTTTCACGCTTTGCTGGAAAAAGCGGAAGCAAAAAAAATATACAACGATGTTTTTTCCGTTTCACCCGAACTGTTAAAACTAACGGAGATGATCCGAGCCAAATACCTCGCTAACAACGGCGCTCTTGTAAAAGAAATGGGGAAGCATCTTCTTAAAGCCCATGATCTTTGCACCGGAATCGGTGTGCGCTTTGAGGACTATGTAGACCGTATGCTTCGTATTCCGCGTACTGCCGCGAATATGGCGATTAAAATGTTTGAATACGACATTGCCCCCGAAGTCGGCGCGGACAAAATGCGTTTCCTTGCAGGTATCCGAAGCGAAGAAACCCGCGAGGCGGCGCAAAAAGCGCTCATCAAGGGAAAAAGCCCCGATACGGTAAAAATTCAAGTTCGTAACAAAGGTAAAGATAAAGATGAAGACCAGAAAGAAAAACTGGAAAAAGAAAAGGCAAGGCTGGAAAGAACAATTGCCTCGCTCAGCAAACGGTTGGACGAAGTGAACCGCGAGCTTGTTAAAAAGGATTGGTAAAAAGAATGGGTGCAAAAGTTGCTATTGAGCGTTGCGGCGCTTATGAACCGGATAAACTTAACGCCGCGATAAAATACGCGGTTCTTGCCGCCGGTTTTCCCGATGTCGCAGGCAAGACGGTTCTTTTAAAACCGAATATTGTTATGGATTCCGCTCCCGAAAAAGCCGTTACCACCCATCCTGTTTTTCTTGAGGCTGTAATACGTTTGGTAAAAGAGTGCGGCGCTTCTCATGTTTTAGTGGGGGACAGTCCCGGTATTCAAGGGCTTAATTTTACGGCAAGCGGTTGCGGTATCGGGGAAGCTGCTAAAAGATGCGGAGCCGAATGGATTGATTTTACCCGCGGCACTATTGAGTTAAAATGCCCGGAAGGAAAAATACATAACAGTTTTACCGTAAGCAAAATTATACAAAGCGTAGATTTGGTGATAAGTCTTCCGAAACTTAAAAACCATCAGCTTATGTATTATACGGGAGCCATGAAAAATCTTTTCGGACTTGTTCCTTCGATAAAAAAAAGCGCTTTCCATGTGCGTTATTCGTCGCGCGAGGCCTTCGCTTCAATGATTGTCGATTTAAATGTCGCGGTAAGACCTGCATACGCGATTATGGATGCCGTTGTCGCGATGGAAGGGCCGGGTCCTTCCGCAGGTACGCCGAAAAAAGTGGGACTTATCCTTGCTTCTTCTAACCTTTTGGCTATGGATATTGCGGCAAGCTCTATTGTGGGTTATCCTCCGCAGTTGATTCCCGTGAACAGGGAAGCCCTTGCAAGGAAAATATGGCTTCATGATTTTTCAGAAATTGAGTATCCGCTTCTAAAACCTGAGGAAGTTATGGTTCCCGATTTTGTCAGGATTCCGTTCAAGAAAACGGGCAGCCAGCTTTTAGATTTTATCACACCAAAACCGTTAAAAAAAATATTTGGATCAAAAAGTACCGTGCCCGAAATAAACCGTAATATATGCGTCTGCTGTGAGGACTGCGTTAAAGTCTGCGCATCAAACGCGATTAAACTGACAAAGCATAGCGGAGCGCAACAGATAGTAATCGACAAAAATAAGTGTATCCGCTGTTATTGCTGTCACGAAGTATGTTCTGAAAGGGCTATAAAGATTTAGCGGCGCTGTCCGCGCTGTCCGCGGCTTTCTTAAAATCGCTGTGCAGTAAATACGCTGACAGTTCGTCCATAATATCGTTTATACTGCCGGGCCAATTTATTTTATTTATTTCCTTTATTATCTTTTTCGCGGTTTTCTTGTTTTCTTCTTCACATGCCGTTTTTAGTTCAAGCAGTTTTTCCCGAAGATACGCCGTATCGTCGCCTGATATCGGCGAGTCGTCCAAATCATCCGATTTTTTTGCCGAACTCAGTTTTTCGGTTAAGGATTTAAGATCGTTAATAAACGCCGGAGTTTCTTCCGATATTACCGTATTGTCTTTTTCTCTTGCCGCCTGTTCCAGTTTCTGCGCTTTCTCGGAAAGCCTTATTTCGCCGATATTGGCAAGGGCGCTTTTCATGCTGTGAACCGTAATCTCATACGCTTCTATATTTTCCTTGTCAAGAGAATTTATTTTAGCGTATATCTCTTCCAGTTTTTTTACGGCATTTCCGGCGTCGATTAAAAAATATTTTTCCAGTTCGGAAAGTTTTTTATGCATTTCTTCCAGAATGTCTTTTCCTTTTGTGTCTTTTTTTAACCGCTCCTGCCTCGCCGCTTCCACGACTTCCGGAGGTTTTTTATCCCTTATAAGATCGTTCAATACAGAGTTCAGCTTGCGCGAATCAATCGGTTTTGGAATAAACCCGTCAAAGCCGTTTTGCATAAACATATCCGCCTGTCCTACAAGGGCGTTAGCTGTCAAGGCGACAATGGGGCGGTCGTAACCTGTACCGCGAATGATTTTTGCCGCTTCAATGCCGTCCATTACCGGCATCATGTGATCCATGAAAATAATATCGTATTCGTTGCCGTCCTTGATTTTATTAACGGCGTCAATCCCGCTGTCAACAGTGTCGATTTTTAAGCCGTACGGCGCAAGCAGGCCTCTCGCGACAAAAAGATTTGATTTAACGTCGTCAACAACAAGAACGCTTCCGTAGGGCATATATTCGCGAATAATCTGAGTCTTTTTCGCGATTGCCGTACTGTGAAAATCGAATTCCCGAAGTCGCCGCGCGTTCTCTTCTCCGCATATTTTGTCCCCGATACGTTTTTGCGGCAGGCGTACCGTGAAAATTGAGCCTTTGTCCTGATTGCTTACGACGGTAATATCACCGTTCATTAAATTAAGGAGACGTTTGGTAATGCTAAGCCCAAGCCCTGTGCCTGTAATGGCGCGGTTTTTATCGCTATTGAAGCGCGTATAATCCTCAAACAGCCTGCCGATATGCTCCTGCGGTATGCCCTGACCCGTGTCGCGTACGCGGAAGATGATAGTTACGTCTTCTTCCGAAGTATCTGAAGGTTCATAAAAAACAGATAACTCAATCTCGCCCTCGTCGGTGTATTTAAACGCGTTGGAAAGCAGATTATTCAGAATCTGTTTGATGCGAAGCCCGTCACCGAATAGATCTAATGGTGTTTCCGCGTCTACCGAAACGATAAACTCAATAGGCTTGCTTTCACCGCGCAGATAATTCAACTGCGTGGTATCATTTATCAGGCTTGGAAGATCGTACTGGAACGGAACAATCTCCATCTTGCCTTCCACGATTTTTGAGAAATCAAGTATGTCATTTATTATGTTAAGCAGTAAGCTTCCCGACTCGTTTATTTTCTCGAACGCGTCTATCGTATCCGCAGGATTATCGTCTTTTTGAAGTTGAATTTCAGCTATGCCGATTATCACGTTCATCGGGGTACGGATTTCATGGCTCATCGTAGCGAGGAAACGGCTTTTAAGCTGGTTCGCTTCCTGTTCCTGCCGGGCGATATTGCGGAGTCTTTCCTGATATTCTTTCTCCGCCGTCGTATCCTCAATAACCGCGAGAGATGAGCGCTTCCCCTTAAAAACGATGTTAATTGAGTGTAATCGCGCGAAGAACGGTTCGCCTCCCAATTTTATACATTGCAATTCCGCTGTAAGCGAGTCCTTTTGGAATAACTCGGCGACTATCTCCGTTGATTTTCTGCCGTCCGGCTGAGTTTCGGGCATGAACTCCAATCCGCTGCGCCCCAATGCCTGATCCTCCGACGGAATGTTGAAAATATCCAACGCCGCCTTGTTTGTAAAAAGCAGACGGCCGTCTTCTTTGCTCATAATTCTTACGCCGAGAGGAAGCATATTGAGTATCGCTTGCAGATTTTGATTCGCCTCCTGGATTATTTCCGCTTCGCGAGTTTTTTCTGCGCTTGCTATCTCAAGACGCTCTTTTTCGATTGTGATAGTTTTTATGCCTGAAATCATCGTGTTGAAAGAGTCCGATAAAATTTCCAACTCATCGCCCGTTTTAATATCCGAAACATGATCCAAATTTCCAGAGCCTATCAGCGTCGCGTCGGTTGTCAGTTTTTGGATAGGATCGGTTATTATCATTGCCAGCCGTCCGGAGAAATACATGACTCCCATGATTACGATGGTAAGGATGATTCCGGAGAGTATTGTGATCATACGGATATCGCTGTCAAAGAGAGCAAGGGTCGATTTTTTCAATCCAATTATATTATTTTCAAGCGTAAATGCCGGTGAGATTACCTCATCGGCGTCGATTATAACGGCAAGACTCCACGGTACTGTTGTTAACCCGTGATACGCGATAAGTTTTTCTTTGCCTTCCATAAAAACATGCTCAACTCCGTTTTCCCTGTTTATCATTTTTTGCGCGGTTTCACTTGGAAAGGCGGAACTTGTCAGTATGTTTTCCCGTATTATTTTTCCGTTCTCGTCTTTTTTTATGCTGTCGGAGATAATCATTTCGCCTTTTTCGTTAATTATGAAGGCATAACCTGTCTCGCCGATTTTTGTGCCTATTACATCTTCGCTTAAGACGACCAGAAACATACCCATGCCGGCAACCCCGGCTATTTCTCCTTTAGCGCCGTAAAAAGGTTTCGCACAGGTAATGGCAAGTCCTCTGCCAAGATAATCTTCAAAAACATCCGTCCAGATGAGATCGTTCGCCTGCTTTGCGTTTTGATACCAGACGCGCGTTCTGGGATCGAAATACGGGGTTTTCCGCGCCGAATCGGGATCGGCGCAGATTGTAACGCCGTATTCCGTGCCGACATAAGTAGTGCCTACATTTGAATTGTTGGTCTGGATGGCATACAGAACATCCTGTATATTCGCCATAAGCCCTATTTCGTTCCTCAAAGCGTTGAAGGTGGTTTCTTCATTGGGAATCTGCACCATTACGGTAACTTTGCCTTCATTGTTGGAAGTATCCGGGAACGAAATCTCTCTTTGACCGTATTTTCTTGGATTGGATTTTATATTCGTTGCGACTTGGGCTATTATTCGGATCTGTTCAGCGGTAGCCGCCAATTTCTCGTCATTGATGGCGGCTTTAGTTTGAGCAAGGCGCGACAGTTCTTCTTCCGCTTGATTTATTAATATCCGTCTGGCGTCTTCGGCAGCGGAATCGCCAAGCCTGTTGCCCGCCGACACCATTACTTTTCTTGTAACAAGAAGCCCTGCCGCAATGAGAATGGTAAACACTGCAGCCGTGGCAATGCCCATAAAGAGCGTATGCGTTCTTATTTTTTTAAAAATAGAGTTATTCACGGTAAAATGCTTCCTTTTCGAACACAGATACCAACTTTTTATGTAAAAAACGCTCTATTTTTATTATAATTGATTAATATCAAAAGTCAAATTTTCTTAATAAACTCTTAAAAAACGCCTTTACCATCCAAGATATGCCTTGAAAAATGAATCTTCCGCTTCTTTTATAGTATTATTTATATTTCTCTCTACTTGATTTATTTCCGTCCAGTTATTTACAAGCTCCAGAGGTATACTTCTTATTTTAGCAATTAATATTTTTCCGAACTTTTCAAACGCGACAACGATATTATTGGTTTTGTTTACGCAAGTCATGGTTGTTATATCCACAACCCACTCGTCATTAACATTCTTTTCCATAATACATCGACTCCTATGCATAAAAAATACGAATTAGCCCGGCTAACGGCTATAAAAATAATTCAAAATTTTCGATTTTTTTATGTTGACAATCCCGTCAGATCGCTGTATATTTATAGTTGAACAGTTGCTCAATCGTAGGAGATATGCAAATGAAGAAAGACGCGCCTGCGGCCGCGCCCGTGTGCGATTGCGAGGTTATCCACGGGGATTTGGTAAAAAGAGTAAGTAAAGCCATGCCCAAAGACGAGGATTTTTACGACTTAGCCGACCTTTACAAGATGTTTTCCGACAGTACCAGGGTGCGTATCCTCTGGGCGCTTTCCCGCGAAAAAATGTGCGTTTGCGACATCGCGGTATTGCTTAATATGACAAAGTCGGCGATTTCCCACCAGCTTAAATCCCTGCGCCTTGCCAACCTTGTGAAATACAACAAGCAGGGAAAAGTAGTTTACTATTCGCTTGCCGACAGCCATGTAAAAGACATATTCGAAAAGGGGTTTGAACACATCCATGAATAACGAAGAAAACGAAGAAAAGAAAAAAATACTCAAACTGGCCGCGGGAGCGGTTTTACTGGCCGCCGCTATGGTTCTTGAAAGGGTATGGAAGTACGACAGAAACGTCCCGCTTATCGCGTTTATCGCCGCGTACTTGGTGTTAGGCGGCGACGTAATAAGACAAGCCGTAAGGAATATAGCGCGAGGGCAGATATTTGACGAAAATTTTTTGATGAGCATCGCCACAATAGGCGCTTTTTTAATAGGAGAAACAGCGGAAGCGGCGGGCGTTATGCTCTTTTACCAGATAGGGGAATTTTTTCAGGATATGGCGGTGGATAAGTCAAAAAAATCCATTACCGATTTAATGGACATACGCCCCGATTACGCGAATCTTGTTAAAGGCGAAAACATTGAGAAAGTCGCTCCCGACATCGCGTGTATCGGTGACATTATTATCGTAAAGCCCGGCGAAAAAATACCGCTTGACGGCGTTATAACGGAAGGCGCGTCCATGGTTGACACAAGCGCCCTTACAGGCGAATCTGTCCCGCGAAAAGTACAGGTTAAGGACATTGTGCTTTCAGGATGCGTAAATCAAACCGGAGTGATAAAGATTGAGGTTACCAAAACTTTCGGCGAATCTACTGTCTCAAAAATAATCGATCTTGTGGAGAACTCGTCGAGCAAGAAAGCGAAGACTGAAAATTTTATCACGACCTTCGCGCGTTACTACACGCCTATTGTTGTAGCCCTCGCGGCTCTTCTTGCTGTCTTGCCGCCCTTGCTGCTTGGCGGCGCGTGGCATGATTGGCTGAAGCGCGCCCTTGTCTTCCTTGTAATCTCCTGCCCGTGCGCGCTTGTACTGTCTATCCCGATGGGATTTTTCGCCGGTATTGGAAGGGCTGCAAAAAGCGGCATCTTGATAAAAGGCGGCAGTTTCCTTGAAGCGGTAAACAGTCTCCAAATCGCCGTATTCGATAAAACAGGCACTCTGACAAAAGGCGTATTCAAAGTTACGGATATTCAAAACGCTGACGGTTTCAGTAAAGATCAACTTCTGGAGCTTGCTTCCTTTGCCGAAGTTTTTTCCAATCACCCGATAGCGTTATCTGTCATTAAAGAATACGGCAAAGAAGTAAACCGTTCGGGGCTTTCGCGGTACACCGAACACTCAGGCTACGGAATAAGCGTGGAAAAGGACGGAAAATCCATATTGGCGGGAAACGCTAAATTGATGGAGAAAATGGGCGTAACTTACAAAGAATCTACAAGCGCGGGCACAAAAGTTTATATCGCTCATGACGGAAAATTCGCCGGCAGTATCGTCATTTCCGACGAGATTAAGAGCGACAGTAAGGCCGCGTTATCCGCTCTTAAAGAAAAAGGCGTTCAAAAAACGGTGATGCTTACAGGGGACAACCCCGATATAGCGCGCGAAACAGCGAACGAACTCGGTATTGACGAAGTATACGGCGGCTTACTCCCCCAGGAAAAAGTCGCGAAGCTGGAAGAACTTAACAGGCAGAAGAACGCGAAAGGCAAACTTGTCTTTGTAGGAGACGGTATAAACGACGCTCCTGTTCTCGCTATGGCGGACATAGGCGTTGTGATGGGCGGAATCGGAAGCGACGCCGCGATAGAAGCCGGAGATGTGGTGCTGATGAACGATGAAACCTCAAAATTGATAGAGTTTATGAAAATCGGTAAATTTACAAAGAGGGTAGTGGTGCAAAACATTGTATTTGTCCTGATAGTAAAGACGGCCTTCCTCTTGCTTGGAGCTATGGGCATAGCTGTAATGTGGGAAGCGATCTTTGCCGACGTAGGAGTAGCGCTGTTGGCGGTACTTAACTCAATGAGGATATTCCGCGCTTAAAATATTATACGCGTAACAAGTTGATCGATAATTACCAGTATACCGATTGCCGCGGTGTAAATTGCGAAGCCGTATAAGGATTTTTCTCTTACTATCTTTAACATTAGTTTTACGGCAAAAAATCCTACTATCGCGGCGGTTATGGTTCCGAAGGCGATAGGCAGAGCGCCTATGCTTTCTCCCGCGGCGGATAACGCTTCACCTTTTACGATATCTTTTACCTGTAAGACGAGAGCGCCGAGTATCGCGGGAATGGATAGAAGGAAAGAAAAGCGGGCGGCGAAATCGCGGTCGAGTTTTCTTGAGAGCGCCCCCGATATTGTAGCTCCCGATCTTGATATGCCGGGGGCGATGGCGATTGCCTGAAAGATACCGATGATTACCGCATCGAGCCAGTTCATGTTTTCGCCGCTTCTTTTGACTTCGGCGCGTTTGGCGAGTTGTTCCGCTGTTACAAGGAGAGCCGATGTAATAAGGAAGCAGATGCCGAGGAAACGCCCCGATTCAAAAGCGCTTTCGATTTTATCCTTAAAAGCCAGAGCGAAAATTACCGCGGGGATTGTCGCAATAATTAAATACCCTGTAAGAGGCTGAATTATTTTTTTAAGAATTTCCCAAATGTCTTTCCATAAGACGACAAAGACCGCCGACAGCGTTCCTATATGAAGCATTGTGTCAAAAAAAAGTCCGGGAGCGTATACGCCGAATATTTTTTGCGTAAGAACAAGATGGCCGGAACTGCTTACGGGCAGAAATTCAGTTAGCCCCTGCACTATTCCAAGAACGATCGCCGTTACAATGTCCATTTTACATTCCCCTTAAAGCGTTGATAAATTAAGTCTACAGTAAAATGAACTTATTTGGAAGATGTCGATTGCGGCAGAAGTATCGCGTTTACCTTTATGTTCTTCTGCCTTGCCGCATCTTCCTGCATTTCCTTTGTAATCTTTCCCCTCGGCTTAGGATGCGGCGGTGCGTCGCCTACAAGGATCATTATCCTGGACTCCGCTTCCCATGAAAATTTGGTCGCCCCGTCGTAAAGAGCCTCGTACACAGCTTCGGGAATATCACCTCCGCCCTGTACGCGGATGTCGTTAAGATCTTTTTGAAAACGCTTGATGTCGGTTGTAAAAGGAATAACCTTTGTAAGGTATATGTCGTAGTAATCCTTGAATAAAACCATACCAATTCTGAAAGAAGAGAAATTCTTAATAATCTTTTCAATGTCCGGAACAAGTCTTGCTCGTAACGGATCGATGTACTTTTTCATGCTTATAGTGGTGTCCAGGCAGATAACGATATCGACTTTTTTACCCCTTTCTTTTTCTAGTATGTTATTGATTAAATCAGCCACTTCGTCCGTATTATTGCAGTAAATCAAATCCCCGCCCGAGGATTTTGCTATGTTTGTAAAAGCGGTAAGCGTCTCGGGTATATATTCACCTTCGGGTTTGCCCGCCGGAGGCTCCTGTTTTGCCTCAAGCACGAAAGGATTGTCCTTAAAACTGCCGCGGTAGTCGGCGTATCGCATTGAGAAGGCGCGGATATTAAGAAAGGTTCCGTCTTTAAGGTAAACTTCCCCATGACGGCCGTTTTCGTAGCCGTAGTAAAGGACGTAAGGAATATAAATGTGAAACGCCTGTCCTAAAATCGGATGTTTCTCGACGGTTGAGGAGACAAGCGAGTATATTTTGCTCTCTTTCGGGATTGGAGCGCCGTCAAGAAGGCGCACCTCGTCGCCGTTTACCGCGTTCCACTCGGCCGCGCGGTATGCGTAATTATCCGCCTGCATTTTAGGGTCTTTTGTAGACTCCGTTAAAAGCACCGAATAAATGTCCGGTTTTTTTCTGATAAAAAGATGAAACCCGCCGTCCGGCCTCGATTCCAGCACCAGATCGTCTTTCCCGATGTTTAAATCCTGCGCAAATACGGTTAAATTAGCAAGCGCGAGGATTACTATGGATAAAAATATACTTTTTTTCATATATATATAATATCGACTTGTTGAAATGGCGATTTTAGAGGTTTTTTGAGGCCGCATTTTACGATCTCAAACTTGAAGTCGCAATTTGCGACTTCAAGTTGGGGCGGGAGACGGAAACTGCCGTTTGCCTTTACGGAGCATGGATTTATAAAGAACAAATACAAGATACTACGATACAGTTGTATAGTAATAATATTAAAATTGTAAATTTTCTTCTTTTTTCTGTTTTTAGAGTAAAGCAAAAACGCATATCCGCGCCGTATATAGTGTATATCCTTTCAGGAGGTTGGTATGTCAAAAAAATTATTGCCAATTCAAGACATGATTTACGAAATTCGCGGGTATCAGGTCATGCTGGACGAAGATTTGGCTAAAATTTATCAGGTAGAAACCAAAGTGATGAATCAAGCGGTAAAACGTAATAAAGAGCGTTTCCCGTCTGAATTCATGTTTCAATTAACAGAAAAAGAATATGACAACTTGAAGTCGCAATTTGCGACCTCAAGTTTGAGATCAAAAATTGTACCTCCCAACTTGAGGTCACAAATTGTGACTTCAAGTTGGGGCGGGAGACGGAAACTGCCGTTTGCCTTTACGGAGCATGGCGTTATAATGCTGTCCTCTGTTTTGAACAGCAAGATTGCCGCTAAAATAAATATTGCCGTTGTTAAAGCTTTTATTGATATGCGGCGTTTTATAACAAAACCTGTGCAGGAAAAACTGGTAAATTTAGAAAAAGTCCTTATGCTTCATATAGACGACTCGAAACATAACTTTTCAAAACACGCCAAAATTATTAACGAAATTATTAACAATTTGAATAACCTTATAGCAAAGCCGCCGAAGACTAGAAGGATTGGGTTTAGTGTTGGGGATTGATGGGGGTATATATAATTTTATTTTGAAATCAATTTTATTTTTTCTCAATATATTTATTTTCTTCGTTTATCGTTTCTCTAACAGTTTCTTTAACTACTTGTTTTATATTGTTGAGGATAGTTTTTTCTAAATGTAATATTGCTCCTTCCGCAGTGGCTGAAGCGTCAAATAGTTGAAAAGTTTCGATATTTAGGGCATTTGCAAGACGATCCAATTTTTCGGGGGTAGGAAATTTTTTAGAAACCTCAATCATAGACAGGTAATTTGCAGCAATCCCTGCCTTTTCAGCAAGTTTTTCCTGTGTAAAACCGCATTTTTTTCTATTTTCTTTCAAATTTTGAGCCAAAATTTCCCTAATTCCTAACTTTTTCCTTGTCATTTCAACCCCTAAGGCAAGAATACATATTTTTTAGTTGTTGACTTACCGCCGTATAGATATGTATACTTATCTAATAGTTAGAATTATTGTGTGTTTTTTGATTAATCAGGAGAAATCAAATAAATTTAACAGTTGGATAACAACGATAAAGACGATTTCGGTTTAATCAGAATTAGACCAAAGCGGTCTGAGGCTAAATACCATGACAAGGCAATCAGGAAAAGAAAAAGTATCTGTCCTTATCAAGAATTTTGAATCAGATAAAAAAGTATATAAGTCAACAAACTTTCAGGAAGCGGAAGCGAGAAAATTTTTTATTGATCCTTTTTTTTCCGCATTAGGTTGGGAGTATAATATTGATGGTGTTCCAAAAAGTTTTTGGGACGTTCACCTAGAACCAAGACAACGTGTCGGTTCTACTACCAAAAAACCTGATTATGTTTTTAGAATTAAAGAAGGGAATAAATACCTTTCAAAATTCTTTGTGGAAGCGAAAGCACCGCATGTAAATTTAGATACAAAAGAACCTGTTTTTCAGGCAAAACGATACG
>Ga0268262_10000780_pt1 | contig 41388 bp, 4 predicted proteins | sample TergutNc150P3_FD_190354 | JGI IMG/M metagenome (GOLD analysis project Ga0268262, IMG submission 190354) | Nasutitermes corniger P3 segment gut microbial community from laboratory colony in Florida, USA - Nc150 P3 (SPAdes) (version 2) | ecosystem: Host-associated > Arthropoda: Insects > Digestive...
GATATTAACCGCCAGGGCGGAGGACATGCCGAACAGCAGACTGGCCCCCAGTACCCCCAGGGGAACCCAGCGGCCAAAAGACACCGCCGCCAGGGCGATAAAGCCTTTGCCGTTAATCGTGGTTACCGTGTACTGAATGTTCTGACTCAGGACTATGCAGCCGCCGGCAAGACCGGCAAGCGCGCCTGAGATCAGCACGGCAATGTAGCGAATCCTGATAACGTTTACCCCCGCCGAGGCAAGCGCCTGGGGATGTTCCCCGGCAGCCCGCAGACGCAGGCCCCAGGGCCGCCGGTAGAGCATAAACCAGCTCAGCGCCAGAATCGCCAGCGCTATCCATATGGTCGGGTAGATTCCCAGCAGGCCGGAACGCATTCCCATGCGGTAGTTCTGGCTGCGGTCCATGCGGAACAAAAGCTGGCAGACAAAAACGGTAATCCCGTTGGAAAGGAGGTTTATCCCCGTGCCGGAAATAACCTGATCCGCTTGCAGGGTAATCGAGGCAAACGCGTGTATAAGGGAAAAAACGCCGCCCACAACCGCGGCAAGCAGCAGGGCTATCGGTATGGAGAAACCAATTTGTGATTCCAGCAGAACATGGCATACGGCGGCGCTCATGGCGCCTAACGCCATAAGCCCTTCCAGGGCAATGTTGACCACGCCGGAACGCTCGCAGATCATCCCTCCGGTGGCGGCGATAAGAATCGGTGAAACGATCATTAATGTTGACGGCAGCATCTGCCAAATGGCCTGAAAGAACGACATTATTCACTCCTCTGACGGCGGATACTCTCTTTCATCCGCCAGTCGATCAGCAGTTTCACCCCCGCCCGCAGGGAGATAAAGACCACCACCAGTCCCATGATGATGGCGGTAATCTCTTTGGGTATCTGCCGGTTCTGCATTAATGACTGGGCGGATTTAAGCATGCCAAAAAGCAGGCCGGCAAGGGCGGTTCCCCACGCGGTGCTGTTGCCCACGAGCGCCACGGCAATGCCGTCAAAACCGTAGCCTTCCATGCCGGACAATACCCTTCCAAAAGAAAAAACACCCAGCGAAACCGACGCGCCGGCAAGCCCGGCAAAGGCCCCGGCGATGGCCATAGCCGCGGTGATGCTGAAATTCACGTTAATTCCGCCGTACAGGGCGGCGTCCCGGTTCAGCCCGGTAGCCCGTAGCGAATAGCCCAGCCGTGTTTTTCCCATGATGAGCCAGTAAATGACAACAGCCGCCAGGGTCAGCCACAGGCTGTAATTCAGGCGGGACCCGTTGGTCAGCGAGGCAAGCAGGGGGCTTGCGAGGGTGGCCGTTGCGGGATAGTCGTGCGTTTTGTAGGTATTGCTGCCGGGAATCCTCAAGGTAAAAATACGGTGGAAGTACAGGGCGATGTAGTTCATCATAATGGTCGCCACAACCTCGGATACCTTGAAACGCGCCTTGAAAAAGCCGACAATGCCCCCCCACACCGCGCCGGCGGCAACGCCTCCCGTTACCGCGACGATCCAGTGCAGTACGGGAATTGGCGGGAAAAAAAGGCCGATAAATTGGGCGGCGGTCAGTCCGGCGATACATTGTCCTTCGGCTCCTATATTAAAAAGGCCGGTACGGGCGGCAAAGCCCATTGAAAGACCGCAGAGAATGAGGGGAATTGACGCGACCAGCCATTCTCCGATATAGCGGGGGTTCCAGCCCCACACATTGTCGCGGCTGTGGGAAATGCCGGTCATTACCTGGAGAATCGCCTCGTACATTCCCGCGGGGTTCCGCCCAATCGCTATGATGATCAGGGTTGCCGCCGCAAAGCCCAGGAGCACCACCGCCGCGGAAACCAGTGCGTCGGAACCGGTAAACACTTCGAGGAGCCGTTCCTTTTTAAGCACGGATACCCCCCATCATGGCGCCGATACGCCGTTCGTCCGCGTCCGCCGCCGGGAGGATCCCTATTATGCGGCCCTTGGAAATGGCGGCAATCCGGTCGCACAGGCCCAATATTTCGTCCAGTTCAAAAGAAATCAAAAGAATGGCGCGGCCCTTGTCCCGTTCTTCTATAATACGGCGGTGGATATACTCAATGGCGCCCACGTCCAGGCCGCGCGTCGGCTGCGCGATGATCAGCACGTCCGGGGACAGATCAACCTCACGGGCGATGACGGCTTTTTGCTGGTTGCCGCCGGACATGGTTTTGGCCGTCGTTGCCGCCCCGCTTCCCACGCGGATATCAAAATCATTGATAAGTTTTTCGGCGTGCCGGGCGATGGCGGGAAAGCGCAGAAATCCAAGGGGGCTTGAATACCGCGGCTGACGGTAACTTTTGAGGATAAAATTTTCATCAAGGCGGAAGTCGAGGATCAGGCCGTGTTTGTGACGGTCTTCCGGCACCAGGCCCAGCCCGTCTGAGTTCCGCCTGCGGACGCTGTCTTTGGAAATGTCGCGGCTGCGCAGCAGCACCCTGCCGGACTGAACAGGCAGCAGCCCCGCGACAGCCCCCACCAGTTCTGACTGGCCGTTGCCGTCAACTCCGGCAATGCCCAGCACCTCGCCGGCGCGCAGTTTCAATGAGAGGCCTCTGACCGCGGGGGTTCCCTTCGCGCCGATAACCGTAAGGTCTTCGATTTTAAGAACTATGTTGTTATCCGCCTTAACCGGTTTTTTTTCTACCTTAAATAAGACCGCCCTGCCCACCATTTTTTCGGCAAGTTCCGCTTCGTCCGTCCGCGCGACATCCACGGTGTCAATGTATTTGCCGCGCCTCAGTATCGTACAGCGGTCCGCGGCGGCTTTTATCTCCCGCAGTTTGTGGGTGATAAAGAGAATCGTTTTTCCTTCGGCTTTGAGGCGGCGGAAAATCGCCAGCAACTCATCAATTTCCTGCGGGGTCAGCACGCTTGTCGGCTCATCAAAGATCAGAATATCCGCGTTCCGGTACAGTATTTTGAGAATCTCCACCCGCTGCTGCATTCCCACCGTGATATTTTCAATTTTGGCTTTTGGGTCCGCCGCCAGGCCGTAAGCCGCGGAAAGTTCAGCCACCCGCTTTTCCGCGCCGCTCAGATCAAGGTTCCCCAGCCGGTTATGCGGTTCCATACCCAGGACAATATTTTCGGTAACGGTAAAATTGTGAATTAATTTGAAATGTTGATGCACCATGCCGATCCGCAGGGCGGCGGCGTCGTTGGGGCTGCGGATTTTTACCTCATTACCCCGAATTTTAATAATACCGGAGTCCGGCTCGTACAGGCCGAACAGGATCGACATGAGCGTTGATTTACCGGCCCCATTTTCTCCGAGCAGGGCGTGTATCTCGCCGCTTTTAACCTGGAGGTTTACCCTGTCATTGGCCAGCACTCCGGGAAAGACCTTGCATATCTCCAGCATTTCAATGGCCAGCACAACACGTTCCTTTTTAATAAAATCGGCTTTTAAGTTAAGTCTCTGAAATTACATCTTGAATATCTCACACAAAGAACACGGAGTAAGAGAAGAACACGAAGAGAAATCAGGTGGTTTCTATCCTTAATCTTACTTCGTGTTCTTTGTCCCTTTGTGTCTTTGTGTGCATTCTTTAATCGTCTATAGCTTTCAAATTCTGGGGGAAGCCGGGCAGTTTTTTGGCTTCCGCGTTGGAGGAGGCGACCACAATTTCACCTTTGATGATTTTCTGCTTGAGCGCGTCAAGTTGTGTTACAATCGCGTTGTTCAGCGCGGAGTTGGTTGTAGAAAATCCAACGCCGTCCTTGACCAGGTCAAAGGTAATTAATTCGCCCTTATAGGTGCCGTTCTTGACGGCGTTCAGGGCGTATACCAGGCTGGTTTCCACCAGTTTCAGCATAGAGGTCAGCACCGCCGAATCATTGGCAGTGTACAAACCCTCGGCGAATTGGTCGGAATCGACGCCGATGGCCCAGACATTTTTTCCCGCCAGGCGGTATTCTTTGGCCTGGGCGATAGTCCCATTGCCGCTGCCGCCTGCCGCCGAGTAAATCGCGTACACGCCGGAATCGTACCAGTTTTTCGCCTGGGTTTTCGCCAGCGCCGGTTCACCCCAGCTATTCACGTAATAATCGACGATTTGGGCGTTAGGAATGACCGATAACACGCCCTGCACATAACCGACTTCAAATTTGGTGATAAGGCCGCCCGGCACGCCGCCGATAAAGCCGAAACGGGGATTAGTGATGCCGTCTTCTTTGGCTTTGAGGGCCGCCGCCGCTCCGACCAGGAAAGAGCCTTCATGTTCCGCGTAGGCCGCCTGCATAATATTGGAGCCTTCCAGCCAATCGGTATCAACGATCAGGTATTTTTGACGGGGATTGCTTGCGGCGACCTCGGCCAAAGCGTCGGCCCAGGTAAAACCGGTGGCGACGATAAGGTCATAGCCCTCATCGGTAGCCTGTTTGAGATTGGGAACATACATATCCTGGGTGGGCGCGGTCATCACATCGTAAGCGATCCCTCGTTCTTTGGTATTGTCCCAGGTATCGCCGTAGAACTCAAGAATACCCCGCCAGGCCGCCGCGTTAAACGATTTATCGTCAATCCCGGTAGAGTCGGTGAGCAGCCGCACCGTTATATCTTTGGAAGCGGTTTCCGTTTTACCGGGAGCTTTCTTTGAGCACCCGGTAAACATTCCGCCCAAAATGAGTGTAACCGTCAAAATCAAGTAAAAGGTACATTTTCGCATATTATCCTCCTGCATAACCCAGCATGGCCCATTTTCTCCTAAAGGTCAATGCCGCCATATTGACACTTAATGACTATAAGACTTATGGTAAATAAGGTTGTCCAGGAAGAATTTTTAACCACGGAGTACACGGAGTTTCACGGAGGAAAAGGCAGTTTTCGTATCAAACCCCCGTGTATTCCGTGGTTAATTCTTATGACAGACTAGCTCATGTGGATAGAGCGTCAGCCTCCGGAGCTGAAGGTGGTGGGTTCGAGTCCCGCGTCTGTCAGAAAAAGTAGAAAAAACACCTCAAAAGTTAATATTTATGCCTAACAGTAACAAAAACTCCAAACATGCGGGACTCGAACCCACATTTTCATAGATTAAAACTCCCGCGCGACAAATCCCTCCGGTATTTCTATCTTCATGGTGTCGCCGGATTGGACCAGCACGTAAAGGCCGGCTTCCGCGGTCGCTTGTTTAACCATTTCGGGGAAAATGGCCCCCGCTATCGCTCCGCGGACTTTGCGCCGGTCGCCTCTGCTGGCCCAATAGTTTCGCAGTGTTTCCAGACGTTTGATATGCGCCGGTACGTCTTTCATATCCGGCTTGACCTTTACTTCTATGGCGATAATATAATCGCTGTTCCTTAATATTATATCCACCTGCGCTATTATCTTCTCGTCTTTGCCAAAAAATTTCTCGCCGCCGGGAGCCACGTTGTCAAAATGAAAACCCATTTCATTGAATCTCTTCGCAATGCTGGGAACAACCAGATGTTCCGCCAATTCGCCGAAACGGTTGCTCAATTCGCCCATCTTCCGGGTGTTTTTCTTCATTTGAAGGTCGGTTTCTCTCAGGATTTGCTTAATTTCTTTTATTTGTTCCGCGTGTTCCCTGGCGTCTTTTTCGGCGTTTTCCTTTATCCTCCGATCAATTTCCAGCATCTTCTGATCCGATTCCCGCATCTTCCGATCCGATTCCTGAAACAATGCCCACACTTTTTCGAAAGTGAGGCCTTCGCCGGTAGGCGGTGGTCTGTCGATTACTGCCGTATCCATAACATACTCCTTGCGTTGATTTGAGCATATCATATTTTCAATGCTCTATCCTATATAGGGTGCAAAACCGCGTTTTGCATTATCGTTTTTGAAAAAAAAGTGAAAAAAACAGGTTTTTCCCCGTCCCCCCCTATCCCCCCCCTTTTATATCCTACATAACGGCTAGGCATTGTACATTTTCCATAATTTTCCCAGCTTTCTCGCCTCCCCCTTCTTTTTCCCCATTTCCCTTTTCCCTCACATTTAAGATTTTCCCCGTTTTCCGAGGTTTTCGCCCCCAAAATACCTGACGCTTTCTCCAAAAGTGTCAGGTATCCTGCAAAATTCCAGTACTTTTTCGCGCCTCCCCTCTCTTTTTTCTCGTTTTAACCGCCCTTTTTGTGTTTTTCACGTTTTTTGTGTGTTTTCCCCCACCTTTCCTCCTTTTCCTCCCTCTTCCTCTTCCCTCCGTGAAACTCCGTGTCCTCCGTGGTTAAATTCTTCCTCCTCCCTCATTTAGCGCATCTTCACAACCCAAACCCATTGTACATTTCCCATATTTTCCCGGATATACCGCCTAACGCTTCATTTTTCAGGCTTTCTTCTTCACGCTCCGCGGGGATTTTTTGCGCTTTTGAGCGTTTTTGCCCCCAAAGTGACTGACACCTTTATTAAAAGTGTCAGTTCTTATTTGAACATTTTCCACTTTTTCGTGATTTTAGCCTGTTTTCTCGCGATTTTGACCATTTTTGGGTTTTTTCGGCTTTTTGGGCGTGTTTCCCGCTGGCGGGAGTATCATTCGAAACTAAAAGTTTGATGAATTTGCATTTTTTTGTTGACGATTCTTATTTTCTGTATTATGATTAAAATGGTGGTTGGTGTATTCTCATTCCGTGTTTTTTGTTAAGCCCTTATATACCATGCCATATCAACCAACTTTATAAAGGGATCTTTGTATGGAAAACTACAGTTTTATTGCAGAAATGCTTAATCTTTGGGGAAGAGGGCGGGATGCCGTTCTTTGTTTTTGGGGAAAATTCCGTGAATTCGGAAAAGAACAGGAAATTCCGAGGAGGACGTTTATGAAAAAGGCTATTTTTACGCGCAAAATCCAGCTCATTGGCTTGAGTTTTGTGTTTTTCGGGATGTTTTTTACATTAACCTGCGATAACAGCCCATTTGTAGCCGGCTTGGGTCCCAAAGTAGACATCCTCGCGCCCGTGATCCATGAAATTACGCCCATTTCGGGGGATTTCCTCAGGGAAAATACCTTCCGTTTTGAGGCGAGAGTCACCGACGACATCGGTGTCAAAAAAGTTGAGTTGTACTACCGGTATGACAAGAGTACCGACTATGCCATGGTCCCGATGACCCTGAAATCGGAATTGGAAGACTGGTGGGTAGCTGATATAGACAGCGGGATATTAGAATACAAAGCGGATCGCACTTATAAAGCCGATTCCTGGATTCAAGAAAAACCGATTGTTGATAACGGTCCTTTCTATATATATATTAAGGCGTATGACGAGGAGTCCCAACGCGCTCCCGATAAGCGCCCTCCCACCCAATCTGACCCGAACAGTTATAAAATCAAACTCGGGCCGCCCGTTATAGCGCTGAATTCACCGAGTCTGCCGGAAGAATTCTGGCTGACGACGCCGCATGACGCAAACGGCTACTTCTGGTCTCAGGAAAGTGAATCTGATCAAAAATTCCCCAAGCCGATTGTGTATGTCAAAGGCGATATTCTGGGTACGGCTAACGATGTCCAGGGAATAAAATCCCCGTATCCCAAGATTAAACTCTGGGATCCGAACGAAAACCAGACGGAAGAAAGTGTGCCGTGGATGTCGCTGGACGAATACGGCGGCGTTGAAAACTGGGAAAACACCGCCGCGAATAAGGGGGGAGCGGAGTTTATCCGTTTCCGCTTGAAAATGTTTATTCGCAACCCGGACGGATCGCTGAGCGAGACGCCGATGCCGAAGAAGGACAAGCCCTATAAATTCAGAATCTGGGCGCAGGATATTACCAAGCAGGACGGAGTAGTAGAACCGGAACCGGGGAAAGAAAGTTACTACCCGCCGATGGAGTACCCCGCGGGGGAAATATTCATTGAGGTCAGCGAAGGCCCGGCGCAGATGGATGTGTTCTTTAACAAGGATCCCGGCAGTGGGTTCCCCAATGACTACTTTGATGTGCCGTACAACTACAATATTGAAGGCGATTCCCGCTACGGAAACGCCCCCAAGGCGAATGAATATGTCGCGGTGGACCGGGGATTTGTGTTTGAAACCCGCGCCAGCCACTCAACGGGCATCAGGCGCGCGGATTTGATAATCAGGGACGAGCGCAACGGCAGAGAAATAGTGCTGCCCTGGGACAACAAGGCGAATCTGGAGAGTGCCTATAACACTGTCGCACCCACTGACACCAGCACCGATCTGCGCTGGCTGCGCAAGGGCAAACGGGAATACCTGTTACTGTCCCCCGAATTCAAACGGGGTTCTACGGTTATGGGGAAAAACAACAAAACCGGCATTGAGGAATCATTCACATTTGAAGGAAATGTTGACTACTATGTTATTGTCCATGTATGGGAAAAAGCGGTAGATGACACACTGCCGGATACATGGTCCGAAAAGAGCTTTGGGCTGAAGATTCTCTCCTCGGCACCGATCATCCAGGTTACCCGTGTGCGGAATTATACCAACGAAGTAAAAGATTCAAAGAAAATAGCGGCCATAGAAAACTTAACAGAGCGTAACAATAAACTGCAGGATTTTGACAGAGTACCGGAAGGAGCGACCTTGTATACGGTGAACGGCGTGTTTGATTTCAAGGCGCTGATCACCGACGACTACGGCGTTGATGAAAGCCGGTGGGTGCTGATGCCCCGCAGTTCTGCTGATCCTGACTGGAAAACCAGCCTGGACGTAGATCGTTCCAAAGTTTACGCGTCAGGGCGCGGGAAAACTGAATTGGCTCCCGATGCCTCTCCTGAGGAAGCGTACATTGACACGATAGTTCCGCTCATTCCGGACGGCAACTATACTCTGTTCATCATGGCGCAGGGCAGGGCGGAAATAACGGCGCTTGAAAAAGTATATGTTAAAGTTGACAGCATAACCGACATTCCCACGATAAGCATCGACAGTCCGCTGCCGAACTCGTATGTCTACAGCGCGGGCGATCTGATAGGAACCCTGATGGATGACGACGGCGTGGGACGGTATGTTATTGAATACCTTAACCCGAACGAATCCTCCAACGACTTCAACAATCCCCGCAACCCCAGCAACGTTTGGGAAGTAGTCTGTGATACCTCCCTCGCCAAATACGCTGAATACGCGTTCAACCCCGCGCGGCAGGTAACCATAAAAATTCCGCTGGAAGGTCTGGATGGCATGAAAGAAGAAGGGGAAAAACATCTGCGGATTACCGTGTATGACGCCCCGAGCACCAAACTGGGGGCCGACAAGACGCGCCCCGCGGTATCCAACAATCCCCCCTACTACCTGAGCTTTACCCGTGATATGACCGAGCCGGTATTTGTCGTTACATATCCGACCGCGCAGAAATCCGCTCCCTTCTATATCTACAAAGATGCCTTTAAGATGAGCGGAACGGTCACTGAAGAGCACCTGGACAATATCAGGCTGGCGGGCAAGGAACCGCTGGAGGTGCATTGGTCCATGTCCATAAATGACGCGGGACAAACCGTGGAAGGGTACCTTGAGGTTGATGGCCCCTATAAGGGGAAGGTGACGGATAAGAACGGCAATGAGATTGAATACACGTACTACAACTGGGAACTGAAAGACGGTGACGGCAAATATTCCGCGGATAACCGATTGATTTTCAGCCTTGTTGAAGACGGGTCCCGTACTTTACGGCTGAGCGCGAAGGATAAGGCGGGAATAACCGGCCTTGCCCAAATAGTCTTTACCAAAGATAACACCCCGCCGGATGTTACATTCAGCACGATCAATGAGGACGGCTCCGGTTCCATTACTGATAATATCGCGTGGCTGCGCGGTTCCTTTGCCGACCAGTATTCCCAAATTGGCCATAAGAAGACACCGGATGATACGCTTACGAGTAAATACTACTTTAAGTACCGTATTTACACCAGTGACGATAAAAAACGGCCCACTACAGACCCGGGCTGGAAAACATTCGAATTGGCAAGCGAGCTGAGCCTGTCAACGCCCTGGAACATTCCCCTGACCGGCGCCGGCAGTCCCAGTGATTTCTGGAACGGTCTGACCGCCATTCCCGACGGCGAATGGTTCCTGGAACTCTTCGTCGCCGACCGGCTCGGTAACGCGGTAGCCTACGGCAACTACACAGGTTCGGATTTTGATCTCTCCAAAGACAAGCGGATGCCCGCGGTTAAATTTTATGTCAACCGCATGTCTCCGAAGATTACACTCACGGGAGACGCTACCATACTCAAACAACCTCCCGCAGATCCCAATGCGCCCATTCCCATTTACGGCGGCCCCATACTCGCTAACCATGAGTTTAAGCTGGAGGGAACCATTGAGGACGGAGACTTTGACAGTTGGAAAATTGAGGTGAAGGACAGCAAGGGAGAACCTCTGACTATAACTAATGTTTTGAAAACTGATTATGAAAAAACCACCAACAAATATAACATATCGTGGACTCTCACTCAGAGCGCTTTTGACTCGGTGCCCGATGAGACCTATACGATAACCATAAGCGCCATTGACGAGCAGAATAATGAAACAACAACGGCAACCGTCCCGAATCCGAATGATGCTACTAAATCAGTAACTATTTCGTCGTTAACCTTTGTCAGGGATATGACTCCGCCCAGAGTAGAATTTACCAGCATCACTGATACACAGATAGACTGGGATCACTGGGATACGTATAAAGACGATACAGATAATTCGCTCAGTAAAATGGAAAAAATTTCTATGGTGCAGGGCGCCGCCCCTGTGCTTTCGGGAACCTTTGTGGACTTGCTTTCCCGGATTGGCGATAAGCAAGATCCGAGCAGCGTCTCCGTGGCCTACCCGAATGGCAGATACCACTATAGGTACCGTATTTATTCCAAAGATAACATGAAAACAGCCGGAAGCGCGGACGGCCTGAAAACCCTTCTGGAAACTGCCCCGCGTAATTATATAAGGAAGGAATTCACGAATCCCATCACGCTGACAACCGAGAACTGGAGCATTCCCCTGACCTCAATGGACATCAACAATAAACCAGACCCTGATTACACTGAAGCCCGTCATTTCTGGTCGGACAAGGAAGAGTCCTTGCCGGTCGACGGAGGGGGAACCAAAAACGGCATTGCCGAAGGTCTGTGGTGGTTAGATATCGAAGTTCTTGACCGAATTGGTAATAAAAACGAAATTCAGCATATAGCGTTCTCGGTAGACCGCACGCCTCCGGATCTGAAAATACTCACGATAAATGGTGAGATCATTGAAAAGCCGGAAGACCCTGACTTCGTAGCTCCTTCCAATACCTTCAACGTTCAGGCGGTGAATGATCAGAAACTCAAGCTGGCGGGAACCGTTAAAGAGCTGAACTTTAGCAAACTGGGGGTTAGAGTGGGTAATGGCGCGGAAGTCTATTATACGAAAACCAATAGTAAACCCGCGATGAAAATAGAGAGAGATCCCACAGGCGTAGAGGATTTGGATTATATCTGGACATGGATTATGCCCGGAGATATTTTTGGCCCCCTCGCTCAGGGATACCATACGATAACCGTAACCGCCTATGAATTCGGAAACAAGACGGATGTTCAACAGTATACCTTTATCAAAGATACTATGCCGCCCGAAATTAAGCTCTCCAACATCAACAAGGAAGGAACCGGCATCAATAAGAATGAGGAAGCCTCCATTCAGGGTGAATTTGTTGACCAGTATTCCCGCATTGGCTATAACCCGCCCAGCGGCCCGTACTTTTTTGAGTACCGCATTGGCAATGCCTATACTACCAATTCCGCCAACACTGAAGCGTACGCCGAATGGCAAAAGTGGGAAAGATATGACTTGGCAGACAGTTCCAGTACGTCGGTAAGCTGGACTATCCCCTTAACCGACAAGACCAAGAACAATAAACGTTTCTGGTACGACGCGGACGAAATTCCCGACGGCGAATGGTTCCTGGAAATCAGAGTTGCCGACCGAACCGGCAATACCAGAGTCATGTCAAACGACTCTGCCGCGACGGCCGGCGCGACACAAACAGAATCGAGGGTCAAGTTCTATATAGACCGGAAAGCGCCGGATCTTAAAGTAACGGGTGACACTAAAATATTAAGAACGATCGACAACATTTACGGCGGACCTTCTCCGGTCTCTTTGTTTACCCTGACAGGAAATGTTACCGATGGTGACTTTGCGAGAATAAACGTTAAAATTCAGCATAAGACTACGCCGTCAGTACAATTTAACAGAGATGTCGCTACCACCGCTTACACTGATCTTGATCTGAAAACATCTTACCGTAAATGGTCGTGGGAGCTTACTCAGGCTGACTGGACCAACTACCTGACCCTTGACGGAGATTATGAGATAACCATTATCGCGTATGACGCTATCAACAGCACCTATGGCAAAACAGCGCGGCCAACGACATGGTCGCCGACGATTACCTTTACCAAAGACGTTCAGCCGCCCAAGGTGACATTAACCAATGTCAACAAGCAGGTGATAACGAAGAAATTGTGGGCGGAACCGGCCACTAACGCGAACAAATTAAAAGCGCTGAACGGTGACGGTACGAAAGAAAATCCCGGCATTACCAACTTTATGGTGGACGCCGGCGCTGATGTTGTAATCCGGGGAACCATTGAGGACAATCCTCTTATTTCCCCCGTTGGCCACGAGCGTGACCAATCAGACCCTACCGAGCGGTATTACTTTGAATACGCTATTTACCCCGCTAAAGGCGTTTTAGGGAGTAAATATGAAAAAGGCTTAGAGGACAAAGCAGACAATGATGATACGGCGGTATACAGCGCATTATTAAAATCCCATTTTGATGACGGGTCGCTCAAGGTCCAGAATTTTACGCTCACCCTTAGTGAAACTGATTATCCCGACGGTATGTACTGGCTGGACATCGTCGCTAAAGACCGGATAGGCAACGTGAACAACGGCACCGATATCCTCAATGTCGCGTTTACGATTGACCGCCATGCTCCGGCGATTGCGATTACCGGAGTGCCGGCCACTACTCAGGAGAGTTCTCCGGGAGTGACGGCGACTACCGGAGCGCCTGATAGTACCAAGCTCCGCGCCAACGATACCCATAACAACGCGTGGAAGACGGCGTTTACCCTGAAAGGAACGGCGAGCGACCGGAACCTGCGGGGCTTGAAGATAAAAATAGATAACAACCCTGAGGTTATTCTTGACTATGATAGTAAGAATACCGCCCAAATTTGGGGCGCATCAAACGCCGCGAATACTGCCGTGGCACCCACTGTGCCGCCCCTTTTGCAGCCCGCGGATCCCGCCGTGTATTCATGGATATGGGATCTGAATAACGGCATTACCATCGCCAGTCCCAATGGAACCCTTTCGTCATTCGGAGCTAACGCCACTACCGGCCTCGGCGATGGACCGCATACCATAACCTTCACGGCCTATGACTATGCCGGCAGAGCGGCGTCTACGTCATACGAGTTTGTCAAAGATACGACCAAACCCGAAGTGGGATACAGCAACATTCAGAAGGCAGGCACTACCGTGTTTAAGGATGAGAATCCTGAACTGCGGGGTACGTTTAAGGACGCGAATTCCCGGCTGGGCTTTAATAAGGTAGAGTTGCCAAAGCTTGATGGATCAGGCAACGCCAGCCAGTACTACTTTGAGTACCGTATCGGCAGTCTTGGCCCCAACACGGCCTCGACATGGCACCCAACGCTGAATAAGGACTTTATAAAAGCTCCGCTGGAAACCATTGATCTGAACTCCTCTAACTGGACCATCCCCCTGACTAGAAAGAATGCCAATGGTTCTAACAACGCCGCTTACTCTGATACGTTCTGGCTCGGACTGGATGAAATTCCCGACGGCAGTTGGTATGTGGAAATCAAGGTTACCGACCGCGTGGGCAACGAAAGAATAGCGCAAGGCGACCCTCCCGACAGCGAAGGCTATGCCAGAGTCGTGTTCTATGTAGACCGCAAGAAACCGGAGGTTAAGGTCAATGTAAATACCACTACTGATGATCAGAAAATAATAAGCCAGACTACGCTTCCCATTTACAGCATGGACCACACAAACGGGAAATGGTACTCAGAAAATGAGGTATTTAAGCTTAATGGAACCGTCAAAGACGGCGACTTAAAAACCCTGCTGATCGAGATGAAGAAAGAGGACGGCACGATCATTTCTTCATCCACTGTGACCGCTTCAACCATTCCCGGTCTGTCATTGACCGCGGATGGCAGCGGTTGGCTTAGTAAAGAGTTCAAAGATTGTCTCTATACATGGTCGTGGTCTCTCAGCAAGACTGAATTTACCAAGACGGGGACAGACGGCAAAGACATTATCCCGCAGGGAAAGAATACCATAGTCATTACCGCCGAAGATCATAAAGGCAACAAGAATGACAAGCTGGAATATTCCTTTGTCAAAGATACCGCGCCGCCGGTCATAAAATTCATCAACATCAATGAAATAAAGATAACCCGGGATGATTGGATAAACGGAACCAAGAAAGGCGCGGATCCAAACTCAGCCGAGGTAATAGATTTGGAGAAAAAACTGACCAAAGGCAATGACAAAGAACGCATTACGCTGCTGCCCGGCGATAACATTCAGGGAACCTTCAAAGACCTTACCTCCTTCATTGGCGGCACCGAAACGGCCAGCTTCTCCGGCCTTAGCGATCAGCGCTATTTTGAATACCGTATTTACAACAGGATAAATTTACTTAATACCGAATTCGATACGGCCACTACAGGCGATGCGAAATGGATGCAACTTCCCATATTGTTAGATACGACCGAATTCGCGTGGACTATCGATGTTAGCGACATAACAAAGTATCCCGACGGCATATACTGGCTGGACATCCGCGTAAAAGACCGGATTGGCAATGATACCGATGATACCGACAACCACGGACAGAGAATTCGCAATATTGCCTTTACGATAGACCGGAGTCCTCCGGAGATTGAGATAGAGAAAGTTCTTATCAATAGCGAGAATGATCCCGCTTCAGATCTCCACAAAGACTATACCGGTACTAACGCCTTTGGAGAAAGATTCAACTCGTTTACCACTGATACCCTGAAAGAAGCGTTTACCCTGAAAGGAACCGCGAAAGATGGGAACCTGCGGGGCCTGAGGGTGCTGGTGGAAGGCAAGTCCGTACAAACCGATAATTTTATTAAAGAAAATGACAAAGAAGTGATTAGTGGTGATTCCTCTTATGTTTGGGAAGATAATATTACGATTCCGGCTACGAATGTTACCGAGAACTATCAATGGAAATGGAATTTCGAGGACATATTTGGCAACGACGCCGCCAAATCCCTCCTCGACGGAACGTGGACGATAACCATAACCGCCTACGACTTTGCCAACCGGGAAAAAGCGGTAGAATTTAAATTTACCAAAGATACCACCAAGCCGGTAGTAACGCTGAACAACCTGGGGCTGACCAAAGATCGGAACGCCAGTCTGATCAGCAGTTTGATTACCGATGCTAACCCGCAGATTCGGCTGTCCATTAACGATGAGACTTCCAAACTTGGCAAGGATCAGGGAGGACCCAATGAAGCCAAAAACTACTTCTTTAAATACAAGATTTATCGCGCCAATCCTCTTGCCACGGTAACCGCGAAAGAATTCCCGATAGGGCTTATAGCCGATGTAGGTAAGTCGGTGAGTCCCAACATTTCCTTGTTAGGTTCAAATGCCGGTTTCTGGCCCACGACAGACGCTATTCCCGACGGCACGTACTGGCTGGAAATCGAAGTTTCCGATCGCGTCGGCAATGTCCAGAACTTGATAGGCAGCGGCGCTGACAGCACCAGGCTCGAAAAGGTTATGTTTGTCGTAGACCGGAACAAGCCGAAAATTGTTGAATCGAGTACGCCTAACCCCATCTACGGCCCGCAAGCCGACGACACCAGCACAGGCATATCCGCGACAGAGGTGTTTACCCTGGGCGGAACCGTCCGCGACGGCGACCTGGACAGTTTGTCACTATATCTGAATAATGACCGGACCGGGAATGAATGGGAACTCATCACAGGCCAGGACTATACGGTAGCTTCAAAGAATTGGGTTGGTTATAATTCCGCAAATGAATGGCTTACCGGCATTCCGAAGGATTTAACCTATAACTGGTCGTGGACTCTCAGCAAGGCTGATTTCATTAGGAAAGTAGCCGACACCGGCAATGATGCCAAGGACTGCTTCATCACCGAGGGAACCAATACGATACGACTCATCGCCAAAGACGCCTTTGACCCCAAAAACACGGTAACCATTGACTATACCTTTGTCAAAGATACCGCGGGGCCGAGAATAGAATTCCAGAATATCAATGAATGGAAGGTACCCTATGCTACATGGATACTGCCTGCCACAGATCCGGAAAGAGTAAAAGCGCTGAACGGTATTATTGATAACTCTCTGCCGCTCGCCGCCCTTGAGATTAAGGGTATCTTTACCGACCACGATTCCCGCATTGGCTTTAACCCGTCAGGCGTCCCGTACAGCTTTAAATACCGTATTTACAAGGCGGATAAATTAGCGGCGAAAACTGACGCAAATCCCGCCGGCGTAAACACCTCGGTGCTGTGGGCGACATATACGTTCACTACCGCGGATGGCGTTGAAAGCGATCCGAGCCTCTCCCAAAACTTTACCATCCCCCTGGCCGGCACCGCCACCGGCAATACCAAGACCGGCAATTCGCGGCAGTTCTGGAATACGACAAGCGCGCCTAACACGATACCTGACATTCCCGACGGCCTGTATTGGCTGGATATTGAAGTTGCCGACCGGATAAATAATAAATCACAGGTCTACAACGTCGCCTTTACGGTGGACCGCGCTCCTCCGAAGATTGAAATAACATCGCCTAATCCCAAAGACGATAAAAATAAACCCTTCAATAACGTGATTACCCTGAAAGGAACGGCTGAGGATCCGAACTTCCGGGGCATCAGGATTACTATTGATGAGAACGAAGAAGAAATTCCCTTTGACTTTATAACCGCCGGGCCGGTAACCGGCGCCGCGTTGGTGTCCGGTAACGCGTTCACCTGGGGAACATATAACGCCGATACGTATAAATGGGAAACTGACCGTGATGAGTACGCGTGGGAATGGAAAGTTGATCCGACCAAGACAATTAATCTGCCCAAACCCACGGAAAACGATCCCAATGGTGTTAAACATATCACCCTTCTCGATGGAACGCATACCATAACCGTAACGGCGATAGACTTCGCCGGTAAGACGAAATCCGCGCAGTACATTTTTGTTAAAGACACCACCGCGCCGGCAATAATGCTGAACAACCTGGAAGACGAAGAAACGGTCATTACCGAATCGAACGCGAAGATTCAGGTATACATCAGCGATGAATATTCAAAGATTGGCAGTACATTCGAAACATATGAATCAGCCACCAACCGTTTCTTTGAATATCGCATTTACCCGCGCGTTGCCGAGGATGACCCCACCCCGGAGGATTCAGGTAGCACGAAGTTTATCAAGGCTCTGTTGGGAGCCGATGCCAATGTGGGCAAGTCGGTGAATCATAACATCTTCCTGACGACCGCAGGCTACGCTGTCGCCGGCCCCACCGGATACAATCCCAATATCTTCTGGAACAGCCTGGCTGAAATTCCCGACGGCAAATGGTGGATAGAAGTCAAAGTCGCCGACCGGCTTGACAATAAAGCCATGGAAATCGGCCCCAGCGCGAAGGATAAAGAAGGCGCCGAAGCTGAAGTTGGCAAGAAATCACGGATTAAGTTCTATGTAAACCGCAAGAACCCGGTTCTGACATCATCGGACTTGGATGATCCGCCGATTTACGGCCCGACAGCCTTTGCCCTGGGCACAGGAGCAAACATAATTACCCTGACGGGAACGGTTACCGACGGCGACTTTAACAACCTGAAAATAGAACTGAGAAACGGCACCACCCTGACCGGAACCGCGAGAAAAACCTGGACCTACTCGCCAAGCCAGTTGTCTAATAAACGTAATGTGACACAGGCACAGGCGGAGGTGAGTCAGGCCTATACAGGAGATATAGGCGGCGTACGGTATGACTGGACTCAGCATATCACCTGGGATGACTTCTTTGGGAACAGCCGCATCGTTGAACAGGGGCCGAATACCATAACCATTATCGCCACTGACGACAAAACCAATGTCAACATACCGGCGAAAACCTTTACCTTTACCCTGGACACCGTCAGGCCCAATGTGGACTTCCAGAACATCAAACCGATAGAAATTAACTATACCTTGTTGAACAGCGGACAGTGGATCGAACCGGTAACGGGTGTCACCTATTACCTGAATGACCAGACTGATGGCACGAAGGGCCAGTACAGCAAGATGACGACGCTTGAAGGCGAATCTCCCGTGATTAGGGGAACCTTTGACGACGAACATTCCAAAATTGGCCCTTATCCGCCGATAACACCCACCGGTGAAAGCAAAGCCAAGTACTACTTTAAGTACCGTATTTACACCGAGGCTCAGTTAAAGGCTTCCGAGGGAGACGATACAAAACTGCCGACCTACGTAAACTACTATTTTGCCGATGAGCCGAACACTACCCAAAACTGGATCATCCCGCTGACCAGATGGAAAGTAAAATCGGTGGCGGCGGTTGGTGACACACCGGCGGTTCCTGGCGTTGAAAACGATAACTACTATGGCGGTTTCTGGACCGGTGATGATCTTCAGGACGGCACATACTGGCTGGACATTGAAGTCGCCGACCGGATCAATAATATCAACGGCGACAATGATTATTCCGTAACTCCCGCCAATATTGTGCGGCATATTGCCTTCTCGCTTGACCGGGAGCCTCCGGAGCTTACCATTACGCCGTTTGATGATGACACCGCTATCGCCAAAAACAGGACCCACAAGGCACCGTTTAACATGCAAGGAACTTTGGCTGACCGGAACTTCTACCGTCTTACAGTTCAGGCGGTCAGAAACGAGGACAATGTTACCGTTGTTAATCGAAACCATATATATCCGGCTGTTGATGGCTCCAATGGTTTCACATGGACTACCACTGATAACATTAATTATACCTGGGCATGGGATATTACCAATGATTGGTCCGGCGCCTTCGCCAAAGAGGGAGCGTATACCATCACCCTTACCGCGTATGACAAGTCCAACAGAACGGCCATTAAGCAGTATACCTTTACCAAAGACATAACGGGGCCGACGGTTACGCTGAACAACAGCTTCGAAACCGTCGGAGGTGACTACCGTATCCGGATTACCGATACTAACGCCATGCTGCGGCTGGCGTTTAGCGACGCGTATTCCCGCATTGGCAAATATAACAGCACTACCCTGGCGACCGGAACTCCCGGAGATCCCGGTTACACGCCGGAAGTGGGAGTCTACGACAACTGGTTTGAGTACAGTATTTACCGCGAAGGCTCGACCAAGCCGATGATACAACAGCTTTTTGCGTCCGATAATCCGGCAATGTCGGCGAATTTTGACATTCTGCTGACGAAGGCCGCCCATAATGACAGTTCGGCAAACGCTGATAAATTCTGGCCCACACCGGACGCGGTGATCGACGGTATCCCCGACGGCGTGTATTACCTTAAAGTCAAGGTGCTTGACCGCGTCGGCAATGACACCACCAGCATCAGCACCGACAACGGTCTAAAGACCGAAGTTAAGATCATCGTTGACCGCAAGGATCCGCAGTTCTTTGATAAGGATAATAAGCCGGGTATTGATAAGCCCGCGGCCAAAGATTCCTTCTTTAACAAGGAATACCAGACCAGTAACATTACCCTGGGCGGAAAAATCCGCGACGGCGACTTGAACCGGCTGGTGATACAGTTAAAGAACAAAGAGTACCCGGGCACAGCCGCAGTACCGGAAGTACCGGCGATAGGAAACCCCGGAGACGACGGTTATGTACCGGCAGTACCGGCAATACCGGCAAAGCCGCTGTATGAATTTAGCAACGGCACCAAATCGGCGAAAACCCCGGGTGACTGGATTAACTTTGCTGCGACTACCTGGGTCACCGGTATTCCCGACAATTTAACCTATGAGTGGAAATGGCAACTGGACGAGAGTATTTTTAACAGTGATGACGTCGTTGACGGAGAAAATACCATCATCATCACCGCCTATGACGACTCCTACGTTAAGGACGCCCAGAACAATGACAACCCCCGGTATACGGTGGAATACTATACCTTCACCAAGGATACTACGCCGCCGGAGGTAAAATTCCACAACATTAAGTACACGGTCGTAACCAAAGCAATGGTGCAGAATCCGACTACTCCCACCTGGACAGATCCCAGTGACAACCTTGTGTATTCCTATGACACCTTAAAATCAAAGGGAAAGATATCTTCGATTACCACCCTGCCTGCCACCATTGAAGGCGCGTTCTATGATCTGCTTTCCCCGATCGGCGGCAAGAATCCCGCCGACTATAAATACTTCTACCGCGTTTACCGGCAAGACACGTTAATAGCGGCGACCGGAACGGAAACAGTAGACGGTACGGAGAAATACGTCGGCATATCCAACGGCGTCTACACCGTGATACCGGACACCGGCGTTACCACCGTGATACCGAGTTCCGGCGCTTCAACGTGGCAGCCGTTCGATTTGGAAGGCTACCCGCCGACCAATAATGAGAACTGGAAAATTACCCTGCCGACCGGATTGCCGGACAAAACCCATTGGCTGGACATTAAGGTTCAGGACAGCAGCGGCAATTTCACCTATGTCAGAAACGTCGCCTTCGCGGTTGACACCAAGAACCCGGTGCTGACCCTGAACAACGCGGAAGCCATCAAAACCACTCACCCCTTGAACGGCAACGATAATACCTTAGCGCCGACTATCTTCAATGATTCGTTCACACTGTCGGGTACCGCCGAAGACGGCAACTACTCGCGCGTGATGATAAAACTGGAAGGCGGCGGCAAAGTATGGTTTGTCGGCAGGGCAAACGAGGACCAGATAGGTATTACCAATCCTGATCTGTACAACTGGGATTGGACTCTCAACCTGCTGGCGAGTACCTTCGGCTATGAAGTAGATTCGCAAACCGGTGAATTAACAGACACGAGCCTGAATGAGAAACTGCCCGACGGCAAGTATACGGTAACCATTACCGCCTACGACGTTCCGCAGAAGACGGACTTTAAGCAATTTAACTTCATTAAAGATACCACTCCGCCTGATGTGGTATTCACCAACATCGCGGAGACCATTACCAGCGCCAACGCGGTCATACGCGGTACGTTTACCGACAGGGATAATTATTCCAACATTGGCGATGAGAAAGAATCGGTAGGCAATAACTACTATTACTGGTACCGCATCTACCGTGACGATGACGGAACCGTTGTTCAGCCGGACAATACTGATCCGGAACACCCAGTAGCGGCGTCCCCGGCGTTTATTAAAGGCCTGTTGGGCGGCACTACCTATACAACCGCCGACCTGAACATTCCGTTGACCGACGCGGGCTACACCGAGCCGGATGTTTACCATCCGCATACGTTCTGGTACGGATTGGATCAAATTCTTGACGGCTCGTATAAACTGCAGGTCTATGTCGCCGACAGAAACGGCAATACCAGCGGTATTACTACGGCTTCGTTCAAAGTTGACCGGAAAGCCCCGCTGTTCTTAAAGACAGCACAGGCTGCCGGCAAAGATGTTGAAGGTATAGACGAACCGACTAAACCCGCCAATACCATCAAGGATTATCTGCCTACTTACAAGGCTGACACACCGCTGCCGAAACTGTCCGGCAAAATCCGCGACGGCGATTTGGACGACGCCAGAGTGACGATTCAGGTAGATAATGAGACAGCTATTCCCCTTACGGTGGCTGCTGTGTCCGGCGAAAAGTTTACCTGGTCGTGGGAATGGACTCTGCCCGCTGACCGCTTCAACCCGCTTCATGCCACCTTCCTGAAGGATGGTACGCATACCATAACCATTACCGCTTATGACAAGGGCGAAAAGACGGAAACCATCGACAATGTTGTCACAGTGGTTGGCAATAAGGCTGAAAAAACATACACCTTTGTTCTGGACACCACCAAGCCCACCGTGGACTTCACCAACTTCAGCGAAAGGGTCCCGATAACCCAGGCTGACTGGAACAAGGAAGGTGGAAAAACCCAGGCGGCTTTGGATGCCCTGCTGGGCAGGATCACCACGCTGGTCGGCGATACTCCGGTAGTCCGGGGAACCATAAACGACATTACTTCCCGCGTTGGCTATAACACGATAGCGGCCGGCGACAGTGTCTACGATCTGGTAAATGGCGGCACCCTTGCCAACATCGCTGCCGATAACAGCGCCGTGGGCCAGCGTTACTTTGAGTACCGCATTTACAGCAAGGCTCAAATAGCGGCGTATGAGGGAACTTCCGGTTACGGAGCAACGGGCGCCTGGATTAAGTACCCCTTGGGTGAAGATCCGTCTCAAGTCGCGAACTTTGAGATCAAACTGCTCGATTCTACCTATAAAGACGGCATGTACTGGATAGACGTCAAATTTGCCGACCGGGTCAACAATGTAGAAACCATTGTCAACACCGCCTTTACGATTGACCGCGCAAGACCGATTATGACTGACATTGTGCCGCATGCCGTTACCACCAGGAAGAACGGCACCGATGATACCTACAATGACTCGTTCAGCCTCGAAGGAACATTCACCGAATGGAACTTCAAGAAACTGGTCGTTAAGGTAGAAGGGCCGATAGATTATGATGTCGAGATTACGCCGGAAGTAGACGGCGTTATCCCGTCGTATAAATGGAAATGGGATCTCGCTTCAGCCATGTCAGGACTCCCGGCGTTCGACGATAATGACAATCTCCCCGAAGGAACCTATAAGGTCACCGTAACGGCCTGGGACTATTCACTCAAAACGGATTCGAAGACTTATACCTTCACCAAGGATATAACTCCGCCCGTAGTGTCTCTGGAAAACCTGACCGGCGACAATGTGATTATCGAGAAGAACGCGCAGATTCGGCTGTCCTTTAACGACACCTGGTCCCGCATTGGCCAGTTTAACCATTATAATGAAACGGCAGAGACAGACGTTATTGACAAGTTCTTTGAATACCGCATTTACCGTGATAATGCCGGAGCCTATGACGCGAATACTCCCGCGTGGAAATCACTCGATTTTGATACTGCTAATCCGGGCAAGTCGATCAATAAAGACATTAGCCTGATGGGCCCCAGCCCGACTCCGAACCCGTTCTGGGCTTCGATGAACGCTATTCCCGACGGCGTATACTGGCTGGAAATCAGAGTGTACGACCGCGTCGGCAACCTCGCGACTATGGCGAAAACCGCTGATCCTGCCACGTTCACCAAAGAACGGGTGAAATTTACCGTAAACCGGAATCCGCCCGTACTGGTCGCGTACAAGTCGGACGATTACAAAGCGGACGGCACTCAGGATAGGAAATTGTTCTACACCAATCTGGCGGATGAAGCGCCGGATACCACCGTGATGTTTACCCTGTACGGCACCGTCCAGGACGGCGACCTGAACAACCTGACCATAACGTTGACGGATACCGCCGCCACCGGCAATCCGAAGAAACAAACCATACTGAGCGCGGCTTCCGGCCCGTGGGTACAGTTTACTTCGGTTCCGACCGGCGCTCCCGCCGCCGCCGCTGCCAACGAGAGCGAGAATCTTAAAGCATGGTCGTGGGATCTTACCAAAGGTGACTTCAAGAAGCTGGTGGAAGGATTGGCGACGATAACGCTCGTTGCCACGGACGACAGGACAAATCCCAATACACCGGAAGTAATCTTTACCTTCACCAAAGATACCGAGCCGCCCACAGCGGATTTCTACAACCTCAACAAAAACGCGATAATAACCCCGACTATCTGGGCTCTAAATGACAATCAAGATCCGAAGAAAACCTTAATGGGCGAGATGAGTTCCTTTGGCGGCACCGAGCCGGCAATCCGGGGCGCGTTTAATGATCTGTATTCTCCCATCGGCCATGACAAGTCACCCAATTACTACTACTTTGAATACCGCATCTACCAGGAAGACATGTTAAAGAATAGCGCGTTCCAGGCCAGCGATACGCAAGGGTGGCAGAAATACAATTTAACACTCAACCCGCTCAAGACCGTAACCTGGACTATCCCCCTGACCCAGGATTATTCGTCAAATTACGGGACTAATGGGTCTAATATCCGGCCTGACGGCATCTACTGGATAGACATTAAAGTCGCCGACCAGGGCGGTAACGCGTACTCCTGGACAACCATTGCCTTTACCGTGGACACCAAGGATCCGGGGCTGAGCGCCATTAATGTAACTCCCACCACCGACCCATATCTCCAGAATGGCAATACGGTAAACGGCAAGATCTACAATGATACGTTTAAGCTGTACGGAACAGCCTGGGACGGAAACTTCAGCCACTTCAAGATTAAAGTGGATGAAACGGTACTGCCCGACAACGTTTACCCGAAACAACGCAGCACCGCAAACGGCGGCTTTACCTCGGCGGGTTCGGATGGAATCCCGATGTATGACTGGGAATGGGCTATTCCCACGGCTACATTCACCGGTCTTGGACAGGGAAATCATACGATAACCGTTACCGCGTACGACCTTGCCAAGAAATCGGTGGACGGCTTGTTCCTCTTTACCAAGGATATAAGCGCGCCCGTAGTGGCATTTAACACCATCGAGGCGGACGGCACCAGCGTTATTCAGGACATTGCCGCGGTAATTCGCGGTTCGCTTACCGACACCTATTCCCGCCTTGGCTATCAGACGGCAACGGCAGGTGAAGCCGGTATCGCCAGCAGCCTGGTCACCGAAAACAACAATAACGCCGGCAAGTACTACCTTGAATACCAGATTTATCCCAAGAACGGTACACCCGGTTCGACATGGAGAAGATTCTATTTCGCGGACACCGCGCTTACGTCCATCAGTTGGAGTATCTCCCTGACGGAATGGAGTCCCTTCTGGAACGGTGTACATGTCACCAGTCTGCCCAATGAAATTCCCGACGGCGAATGGACGCTGGCAATCAAGGCTTCCGACCGGATCGGCAACGACAAGATATACAGCAACACCGGCGATACGGTCACGGTTAATTTCCGCGTTGACCGCAGGGCTCCTGTGCTGGTGGTAATGAAATCTGACGAGGCCAATAACTCTCTCAACCTGAACGACCCGGCCAATGCCGCGCAAAAGACCTTCTATAGTAACCAAAGCGATCTCTACGACAGTAATCTTAACCTGTTCTCCCTGTCAGGAACGGTCACCGACGGCGACTATAACAACCTGGTTATTAAGGTAAACGACTTTACCGTAGCGGCTTCCGACATTCAAACAATATCGGCGTTTAATACGACTGTCGCCGGCCAGTACGCGTGGAAATGGAATTTCACCAAGGCGATGTTTGACAATTTAGACAGCCTCAGACCGGCAGTTATCAAACAGGGACGGAATACGATAACCGTCACCGCCTACGACAAGCGCAGTCCCACTCCCCAGTATGACGAGTGGACATTAACCTTTATCAAAGATACCGCCGCGCCGCTGGTAAAATACTACAACATAGAGCCGGTGGTCATAGACAAGGGTCTGTGGGGCAATCCTTCGACTGGGGTGGCTTCGAACAATCCGAGCTTATTGATTGCAAGAAGTAACAAGAGAACCGCGTATGAAGGCGCCGGCTTTATAAAGGGCGCGTTTGAAGACGATGAATCTCTCATTGGCTATCTTACTGACGCGCAAATATCTGACAGTAAACAGTACTACTTCCAGTACCGTATTTATGATGAGGACATGTTAAAAGGTACGACTTGGGACGATAGTACCCCGGCTTGGCAGGAGGGCATTTTCAAAGACCAGCCGCCGACCTCCAGGGCCGCGAACTGGGAAATCCCCTTGCCCAGCATTACGGATGACGGTCCCTATTGGCTGGATATCCGTGTTGCCGACAGAAGCAATAACGTCCAGAAAGTGAATGTTATCGACCAACCCGGTAACGTTCTTCCTGATATCGATGTCGTGAAAGATTATGTTGTCAACCATGTTGCCTTTACCATAGACATCAAGCCGCCTGAGGTTTCGTACACAGAGCCTGCCAAACCCTGGGTCTACAAGGATTACAGCGGTGTTACGCTGAACGGGACGGCTTCGGATGGAACCTTGCTTTATGTGACGGTAAGGGTGGATGACTGGAAAGAAGAACGCTTCGATGTCAACACTTCGGCTCTTGTTCTCCAGACCAAGCCAACCTATGGCTGGACATGGACTATCAAACAGAGTGACTCGACCTATAACCCCAGTACTTCCCAAAAGGCAAACTTTGTCGCGGCTTTCGATAACCTTGATCAGGGATCGCATACGGTAACCATTACCGCGGTCGATAGCTCCAGCAAAACGAAGACCACGACATTCACCTTTGTCAAAGACACCATTGGCCCGGTGGTAACGCTGAGCAACATCGGCCTGACCGGCGGTTCCATTACCGAGAACAACGCGCGGATTCAGGTGTCATTGACCGACGCGTATTCCAACATCGGCTATCAGCCTGAACAAGCCGCGGGTTCGAACTTCTACTTTGAGTACATTATTTATCCCAAGGGCACTGATTCGACTGCTGTAACAGCCCTCAAACAAAATTGGGAAAAGGCCCGCCTGGGAGGCGCAACCGGCAATTCGGCGAGCTTTAACATCCTCCTGACCGGCGCCGACTCTGCTAAACATTTCTGGTACAGTCAGGACGCGATTCCCGACGGCGACTGGGTGCTGGAAATCCAGGCTGCCGACAGACTCAACAACCCCACCACGGTAATCAGCAATAATAAACTGCCGCCGGATGATTGGAGGGCAGCGGTTGAGTTTAACGTAAACCGCGTAACCCCGAATCCGGGCGTAACATTGCCGCCCAAGGACATTTACAGTCCCAAGTCAACCGATACCGGAACAATTATTACGGTAGAGGGAACCGTCAAAGACGGCGACTTTAAACAGTTGGACATTACGGTAAATGGCTCCACGACCATTAAGGGAACTTCCGTGAACGGCGTCTTCCTGGCAACCGGCGATATTAAGCCGGTATCCGGCGGCGTTTGGGAGAACGGTTCCAATAAGAATACCGGTGTCTATAAATGGCAGTGGACTCTTAACAAGACGCTCTTTGACGGTCTGGACGAAGGATCAAACCGCATAACCGTTAAAGCCACTGACGGCAAGAACAATTACGATGAAGTAGACCTGTTCTTTGTGAAGGATACGATCGCGCCTGTACCGCAGTACCACAACATGAACGCGCTGCAAAACAGCACCTGGCCGATTCCCACCAATTTCACCATAAGCACCTTTGGCGGCAATGAGCCGGCAATTATGGGCGCGTTTGAGGATACCCATTCCCCGATCGGCTTCGCGATAGAACCGCTCTTTGAGGCTAATGGAACTACTCCCACCACCCACCCGAACAGGGGCGAGTACTACTTTGAGTACAAGATTTACACCAAAGCCGAATTCATTGACCATACAAACCCACAGCCGGATTGGAGAAGGTACTATCTGGGAACCAATCCGCTGCGGATGGTGAACTGGACCATCCCCCTGACGGTAGACGGAAAAACACCTTACACGCCGGATAGCAGGATTCTGCCCGACGGATTCTATTGGATGGACATCAAAGTTTCTGACCGGGGCGGCAATGAATACTCCCTCTACGGTATTAACTTTGCGGTAGACAGGACAGATCCGACCATTTCCATAACAACGCCCAGTCCCACCCTCGAAAAGAATAAAGCCTACAAAGAGGCGTTTAGACTGGTTGGACAGGCCAATGATAACAACCTCCGCTATGTAAAGGTAAGAGTGGATAACGGCGTGGAACGCGACGTGACCAATTCGACTCTCACCGGCAACGGCGGAGAATGGTATTGGGATGCCGCGTCATGGCAAACGGTGGAATTCGGCGTGACCGGAGATCTCCTGACCCAGGGATCGCATACGATAACCGTTACCGCTTACGACTTCTCCGGCAAATCCGCTTACGCGCAGTACATCTTCATCAAGGATACCATTGCGCCGAGAATTACCTACGGCAACATCGTCGATGTCGGCGGGCCTTCTACCATTACGGACTCCGGCGCCGCGGTGATACGTGGTACATTTGATGACGATTATTCCGCTGTTGCTATAGCGGACACGACCGGCGATTACGCCAACAGATACTACTTTGAATACCGCATTGGCAAAGACTCTAACAACCCCGGCTTTGAAAGATACTATTTCGACGCGGCCGCAACGCCGTTGACGACCGCGCCGCTGGGAACCGCCACCTTCAGCATCCCGCTGACCGACAGGCCCACTACCAATACATTCTGGCCCGGCGTAGCCGACATTCTTGACGGCAACGGCTATTGGCTGGAAATAAAGGTAAGCGACCGGCTTGGCAACAACGTAAACAGCGCCAATATCGTCCGCGTTCCGTTCAATGTAAACCGGAAAGCGCCGGAATTCCTCCCGCCCAAGCCGCCCATTGAGCCCATCTACGGCGACCAGACATCAACTGCCGGCACCAATGTGTTTACCCTGACAGGACAAGTCCGTGACGGCGATTTGGCGCCTCCGATAACCTTAGAGATGACGAACGGCGCAAGCCCCGTGACAGCCAACATTACGCCGACGACGGTTAATGCCGCTACCGGCACTTATCAATGGACATGGGATCTCACCAAGACGATGTTCGGCGGCTCTAACTCCGACGGTACGAACACCGGCACATTGTTGCAGGGATCGCATACCATAACCGTTACCGCCAAAGACGTCGGCAACAACACGCCGGCGACGCAGACCTTTACCTTCATCAAGGATACGGTTAAACCCGTCATCGGGTTCAGCAACATTAAAGCGGTGGAGTTAGCCCCGTCGACGTGGACGAACGCGACAACCGGAACCCCGACTCAGACAGCTAAAGACCTGCTGGACACCGAGCTTGCCAAACTTACCATGCTGAGCGACAACATCCTCAGAGGAACGGTCAGCGACCTTACCACTCCCGTTGGCTTCGCGAAAGTACTATCGACTGACTCGGATTCTTCCTCGTACCTCGACGAGTACTACTTTGAATACCGTGTGTACAACAAGACCTCTATCGCGTCTTACAACAAGACAAACGATCCGTGGACCCGTTACTACCTGGGTAAGAATCCGACGCAGACCGAGAACTGGACTCTCACCATGGCCGGCGATGGCATCTATTGGGTAGACATCAAAGTCGCCGACCGGGCCAATAACACGCAGGACGTCTACAATGTCGCCTTTACGGTTGACAGCGCCGCTCCGGTTCTGCAAATGCTTGTAGAGCCCAAGATTGACACCTATCCCGCGAACGGTAATGGGAAAACCAGTAACATCTACAGTGACCGCTTTGAAGTGGGTGGAAATTTAACAGAAGCGAACCTCAAGAGATTGACGGTTAAAGTGGATACCGGCAAGGAATTCGATCTTTCGCCGACTCCTCAGGGCGGCGGCGGATACACCTGGTCATGGAACTTTAGTACAGCCCTCACCAGGCCCGAAACCCCGCCCGTAAATATCCCGCTGTTCAACGATTCTACCTTCGCCGATGGATCGCATACGATAACCGTAACTGCCTACGATTACGCGGGCAGATCTCACGCTCAGTCATACTCCTTTGTCAAGGATACCGGTCTGCCCAAAGCGGAATACCTTGGCTCCTCGACGGTTGAAGAAACTGACGCCGTACTGCGGCTGTCATTGAGCGACGAGCTTTCCAAAATCGGCCTCTGGACCTCCGGCGGAATCAATAATAACTTTAAGTACCGGCTGTACCGCACCGCCGGAACGTTCTCAAGCGACGCTGAAACAGACGGAAGCTGGGCGACCGCCTCCTTTGGGAGCGTTACTGATCCGGGCCAGGCGATAAGTTACAGCATCCCCTTGACCGGCAACGACACCGCCGGTTCCAACTACGGCGTTCCCCGGAAATTCTGGAATCAGACCGGTACGCCTGACAAGTTGAATGATATTCCCGACGGCCAGTGGTATCTGGAAGTCATCGTCAAAGACCGCGTCGGCAATACAAGAAGCTTGACCGGCGGCAACGCTATTGGGTTCTATGTGAACCGGATAGCGCCGAAGATGACGAATACGGAGAAAACCGGCGGTAATACCAAGAACTTCTACAACAAACCGGCGGCAAACACCACGGTATTTACTCTGCAAGGAGAAATCTTTGACGGCGACTTTAAAGAGCTGACCATAAAAGACGACCACAACAAGATCAACGTTACTATGCTGGCTTCAGATAACACCTGGGTGACCGGCACAGGCAACACGGATAAGGCAAACTATTTCTATAAGTGGTCATGGAATCTCAGCGACGGCGTCTTTGAAACCCTGGCGCAGGGTAAGACGATAATAACCGTAACCGCCTCTGACAACAGTATTACTGTTCCGGCCGGCGGCAGAAAGTCAACCTTTACCTATGAATTTACCAAAGACACCGAAGGCCCGACGCCGGACTTCCAGAACATCTACCCGGTGCAGATAAGCAAGGGATTCCTGGAGGGAACGGTTCAATACTGGACAGATCCCAAGACGAACACACAGTATAATTTAGACGACGCAAAGAAATTAATGAGTTCGTTTGAAGGCGCGGCTTCCACCATTCGGGGCGCGTTTGATGATCTGTATTCTCCCATTGGCTATTTGCAGGTAGTTTCAGGTGACAACAATTTCGCGTTCTCCCCGCCATACACGAGTGCTACTGCCGAAACCAACGACAACATCGGCAAGTACTACTTTGAGTACCGGATTTACGACAAAGCCACTTTAACGGGTTCAGGAACATACACCGATACTACCCCGCTCTGGAAACGGTTCTATTTAGGAACCGCTCCGATGAAGACCGAGAACTGGACATTCAGTTTGGCTTCTCTGACCACTGACGGTATGTATTGGCTGGATATCCGCGTCGCCGACCAGAGCAATAACCCCTACGAGATAAAGAATATTGCCTTTACGGTAGACAAGGAAAAACCGACAATTACGCTCACCGGGCCGCAATATAACATCTTTAAGACTAATAGCGCGCTTGCCCTGAGCGGAAATGTCAAAGACGGAAACCTCTCGCATATAAAGGTACAGGTGGATAACCTTACCGGAACCGGAGGCAGCGATACATCCTACATCACCGATTTACCGATAAAAATCGGGGTTACTTCATACGACTGGAATTGGACTATCTCCGATACCATCTTTGGCAGCGCGAACAGCGCCGCGGGCCTTATCCGCGACGGATCGCATACGGTAACCGTAACGGTGTACGACCTTGCCGGCAAGTCAGACTTTAAGCAGTACACCTTTATCAAGGATACCACTCCGCCCACGATAACGCCGAACAACATTGATACTCCGATTCAGCAGGCAAACGCCGCGATATCGCTGACCGTCAGCGATGAACTTTCCAGCATTGGCTACGCGGTCAGCGGCACCAATTACACGCTGTCCTACACCATTACCAGTTCCGACACCGCTATCAGCGGCACCAAGAGCAGTACCGTCGGTATAAGCAGCACCGCGGGCAAGTCGGTGAATATAAGCATTCCGCTGACCGGCGCCAATGTCTGGCCCGACACCGGCGTGTTGGACTATATGCCCGACGGCAGCTATACGCTGAGTGTCAGCGTGGGTGACCGGACCGGTAATATGGTGACCAACCAGACCCATTCGTTCAAGATAGACCGGAACGCTCCGAAACTCCTGAAGACAACCGGTGGCGCGGCAGGTATAAACAAACCGAATGAACCGGTCGGCTACAACGATTCGTTTACGAACGGCACCTTTACTCTGGGCGGAAAGATCGTGGATGGAGACTTTGATCGACTGGTCATTACCATAGAGAGCGAAGGTAAAACTATAACCCCCGTTACAGTGACGCCAACTTCTTATGACAAGACAAGAACGGAATATACGTGGTCGTGGTCTCTCCCCAGAGCGCCGTCAATTACCACTAACCTGAGCGAGGCGGCATACACCAACCTGGCCGACGGACTCAACGTCATAACCGTAACCGCTTATGACAAGAGCATTACTGATCCGCTCGGCGGCAGATGGACATCTGATACCTTTACCTTTACCAAAGATAGTGATCCGCCCACCATAACGCTCAACAACCTCAATACGGACGGCTCCGGCACGATTGGAAAGGGCGTTGAGGCTATTTTTGGCACCATTGTTGACACGGTTTCCCGCCTTGGCCATTCCACAACCTTTGATGGCACTAACTACTATTATGAGTACCGTGTTTACACCGCGGAGATCGCAAACACAAATTCCGGATACTTAACAAAAGACGGTATCGCCAGACCAGGTTATCCTCAGGGATTCTTAACATCGACCCAGCACTGGAATAGGATCAGCCTGGGAAATGCCCCGCTTACGTCCGCGTCCCTGAATATCCCCCTGGTAAACGGCAAGCTTGGGGGAGGAACCTATAACAACGATATTCCAGAGGGCGTGTATTATCTGGACGTTCGTGTTATCGAAAGATCCGGTAATAAAGCGGAACTTGCGAATATCAGGTTTACGGTAGACCGTGGCCCGCCGGAGCTTAAGATAACGTATCTTGGCAATGACCCCTATGTCGCTGCTACCCACAAAAACAAGGTGTTCAATAACTCGTTTAGACTGGCGGGAACAGCCGTTGATCTTAACCTGTCTGAAGTGAAGATTGAGCTGGATAATAATACTCCGGCTATCATTCTCAAGGATATAACCGGCGCTTCTAACGCCGCTAACTGGGAATTGACAACCGCTGACTGGTCGGATTACTTCACCGTCGGCAACGCCAAGTATCTCCTTGACGGAATGCATACCATAACCGTAACCGCCTATGACGGCGCCGGTTTGTCAACGGTTGAGCAGTATTCCTTCATCAAGGATAAGACTCCGCCCACCGTGTTACTCAACAACCTTGATATAACCAAGAGGTATAACGATACCGCGTGGACTAACGCCAGCCCGAAACCCAAGGGAGCTTCTATTGAAGACACCAACGTAATAATCCGCGGCTCCTTCACCGATGAATGGTCCAACCTGGGCGCCTCATGGTCGAACGGCACCACCTTCTCCTACCGTGTTTACGGCTACGATAAGTTAGCCACTACGCCCGCTCCCTCCGATTGGACAACCATCACGATCAACACCGACGCCGACAGCAAAAACGCCGGCTGGACTATCCCGCTGACCGGCAACACCGATAACTATTCCAGAAATCCTGCCGCGCAGAACCCCGGTATTCCTGACGGAACCTGGTGGATGGACATTCAGGTTACCGACAGAGCCGGCAACAGCGTGACTATTGACAGTCTGCTCTTTACGGTAGACCGGAACCCGCCGGAGATAGTGCTGACTTCAGCCCTTCCCGCTCCGACTGTACTTACCGCAGCCAGCGTTCCCATCTACGGCGTAACCAACGCAGCCACGATAATTACGCTGACAGGAAGCGCGTGGGATGTAAACTTTAAGGAATTCTCGGTTAAGATTAATAACGGTTCGGCAAGTACCTTTAGTGGGACAAATGAAACTATTGACGCCACCAAAGGCTCACGAATCACCAAGATGGACTGGACTTATGCTCTTACCGGAACTATTTATAACACCAACAGCGATATTGTTCAGGGATTGAATACCATAACCATTACCGCCTATGACCAAAAAGACAGGGCCAAGTCGGTAACGTGGACATTTATCAAAGATACCGTAGGACCTGTACTGACGCTTAACAACGTTGAGAAGACCGCCACAACAGCGTCCGCGTCCAATATGACTCTGATTCAGGATTCGAACCCGTCCATAAAAGGCTCGATCACTGACGCCAGTTCTCTCCTGGGTTTTGGCACCGCTTATCAATACACCTACGCCATTGGCCAGGGCACCGCAACCCCGACGCCGTATACGGTGACTTTCGGGAGCAATGTCAGTACGGTGGCCCTGGATATAGCTTTGGGCGCCGGCGCTCCCGGTAACTTCTGGAGCGGAACAACCGGTATTCCCGACGGCCTCTGGTGGTTGCAGATCAACATTGTTGACCGCGTCAACAATAACGGCGTCGCTCCGCTCAATACCGACAAGATTTACTTTAGAGTTGACCGGACGGCCCCGACGGTGACTATATCGACAAACGACGCCGTTCAAAGAACACCGTTTACCCTGACGGCGAGTGTCTCGGACGGAAACCTGAACGCGTTGAAGGTCAAAGTGAATGAGACCGAGTACGACTACACGGTGCCCGCCGGAACGACAACCATTCCCATCTCGTGGAATCTGACGAACGCCGTGTCTGCCACCTCGCCGAACATCCCGGCTTTCACCAATACCACAACATGGCCCGAGGGACGGAATACCATTACCCTGACCGCGACCGACATGGCCGGCAAGACGGGAATTGGCACCTACACCTTTACCAAAGATACCCTGGCGCCCGTGTTGACGCTTAACAATCTGGAAGCCGCGTCCCCGGTGATTACCGAAACCAACGCGCAGATCAGCGTGTCCATTAACGACGATAATTCGTTCCTGGGCGTAAAGAAAGGCGATCTCACTCCGGCCACTACGGTTAGTGGTCAGTACTATTTTGAGTACCGCATTGGCACTGCTACCAATACCCCCTCGACCTGGGCGAAATTCCCCATAAGCGCCGGGGATGTCAAGTCGTGGACCGGCGATATCCCCCTGACCAACGTCAGCGCGCCGTATAAGTTCTGGGACGCCAGTCTGAATGACATTCCCGACGGCGTATATTGGATAGAAGCCAGAGTTTCCGACCGCATACGCAACAAGACCAACAGCTCGGAATCCGGCACTGATAATGATACCCTTGCCGGTACCATCACCAATAAAACCAGCGGAGGTACGTCAACAAAGGTTGACTTTACCGTGAACCGGATCGCTCCGGTGCTGGTGGTGAAGAAATCTGACGAGCCTGATCCCAGTAAGAACCTCAACGTGGAAGGAGTTACGCTCAACAAGACCTTCTACGGCAAGAATTCCACGTTTACCCTGTCCGGAACGGTTACCGACGGAGACTTTGATAAACTGGTCATTAAGTTGAACAACACGACCATTCCCAGCACCGATATAACAACTACGTGGACTCCGGCGACCGGTGTATATACATGGTCATGGATTCTCTCAACCACCGCGTTTGGCGGCCTGAATGAAGGAAGCAATAAGGTAACGATAACCGCCAATGACAAGAGCGTATCTCCGGCCGGCGGCAAAAAGTCGGAATGGTCATTTACCTTTACCAAGGATACCTACGCGCCGAGACCGGTATACCACAACCTCATCGGGGTAGAAGTAGACGCGGCAAAGTATAATTCGGGTAATTACACAATAAGCTCGTTTGGAGCCGGCAATACCGGAATCCAGGGCGCGTTTGAAGACGATGATTCCCCCATTGGCTGGAAGAAAGACAATGAGGTGGGAAATACTGATAATATAGGAACCACCAGAGGCGAATACTACTTCAGGTACAAAATTGCCTCCAGAGCCCAATTCATTGATAATCAGAACCCGCAGCCGACATGGCAGTACATCTACCTGGGTGAAGACACCCTGCGGATGGTGAACTGGACCATCCCGCTGACCAGCCTCACTACTGACGGAACCTATTGGCTGTCCCTCGAAGTTGCCGACAGGGGCGGTAATTACCGCAACACCAACGGTATATTGACCGGTGAAACAGTTTCCTATGTTGTTAAAGACATTGCCTTTACCGTGGACACGAGGAATCCTGATCTTGAAATATCAACACTGGCGAAAGCCGATCCGGTGAACGCTTCGTTTGAACTGAAAGGAACAGCCTCGGATGGAAACCTGAAAGAAGTGGTTATAACGGTAAATAAGGGCGACGGTACGGATATAGAACTGACGAGAATCCCCGCCGTGAAGAACGCGATGCCCTCCGGATGGACAATGAACGCCTCCGACTGGTCGGCAGCGGGCAAGTTTGGCGCCCTCCTTGATGGATCGCACCAGATCACCGTTACCGCATGGGATTACGCCAACAAGACAACGGTTAAGACCTACACCTTTATTAAGGATACGACAGGGCCGGAAGTCACCTTCGGTAACATCAACAAGGCGACCGCGTCGAACGGTGTCGCGATAACGACGCTGATAGATGACAACGCCAAAGAATTACGCGGTACCTTTATTGACACGTATTCCAACATTGGTCAGTTAACCGAAAACAACTTACCGAATATACCGGGACAATCAACGCCGACGTCTACCCAGTATTACTTTGAATACGCTATTGGCTCGACTTCTAACTTAACTCCGGCGACCAAAGTAGGCATAGGGACAACTACGCTCACATCCGCCAGTTGGGTTATTCCGATAGACAGTACCCTGGCCGACGGTCAGTATTGGGTGAAGATCAAAGTGCTCGACAGATTGGGCAATTCGACCACCACCGATTCGTATACGTTCAAGATAAGCCGGAAGGATCCGCAAATTACCATAACAGCGCCGGCCAACAACACGTACGTCAAAAACGACACAATTGCCGTGTCGGGAACAGTCGCGGACGGCGATCTGGATACCAGCAACAACAGTATGTCGTATAAGGTAACCACCCCGGCGGGCACCGCTCATGCCGGCTCCGGCTACTCAGGCAACATGACGCCGAACGCCGGCAATGGCAACTGGTCAATACCGACGGCGCTGGACGTAGCCGGCCTGGGCACTGACGGAAAGTATACGATAACCATTTCCGCCAAAGACACTGCCAATCCCGTCAGAACGGGCACCAAAGACGTTACGGTTATCAAAGATACCATTGCGCCCACGGTGGAAATAACCAACATCAAGACGGCGCCTATAGATTCGACGGCATGGAATGGCGGCGGCACGGCGCTGGATGCCTTGATTGCCGGCATGACGACGCTGAGCGATACCAGCCCGGTTCTGCGGATAACCATTACCGACGCTAACCAGGTTGGCGCTTACGACGGCAGCCAGTACTACTTTAATTACAAGATTTATAACTCAACTGAATTAACCGGAACTAAACCGGGCTGGACGAAGCAGCTCATAGGCTCTACTCTCCAGCAGACGGTAAACTGGACCCTCAACCTTTCCCAGGGTGACGGCATCTGGTGGATAGACATTGAAGCCGCTGACGGAATAGCTAATACCAATACCACCATTCTCAACTATGCCTTTACCATCGACCGGAATGACCCGAATGTCGCCATTACTCAAATAAATGATGTCGCGCTTGCCTCTGTTACTTCCAATGTCTTTACATCTTCGTTCAAGGTGACGGGAACAGCTTCTGACGCGGGCTTCAGGGGAATAAAGGTAAAAATTGACGGCGCCGTTGTGGATACCAGAGAAGTTACCCCGGCGGGTAATTCGTTCTGGACAAGCACCACGGCCCCCAACTATCCGTGGATATGGCCGAACGCCTTCTGGTCTGGTAGTACCTACTTCGGCACCTCCAACCTCGACGGCACCGGTAACACCGGCCTGACGCAAGGCTCGCATAAGCTGACCTTCACCGCGTATGACTATGCCGGCAGAACCAAAGACGCCGACTATACCTTTATCAAGGATACCGTAATGCCCACGGTAACATTGAGCAACGTGCCGGCAACCGGAAATCCGAAGATTCAGGAAGCTGACGCCGTGATACGTGTGTCCCTGTTTGACGAAAGTTCCGGCATTGGCAGAACCACAGACTCTGCTTTACAGAACCAGTACTTCTTTGAGTACCAGATCTATCGCACCAGCGTTACACCCGGCGCCGAAAACAACCCGAACTGGGCAAGATTCGCCGTAGGCGCCGCGAACGACATCAAATCGTGGAACGGCAATATCCCGCTGAGCGGCGCCGACACCAACAATCCCCTCCTCGGCAACCCGCGGCAATTCTGGAATGCAACAGGCACACCTAACGCGCTGACCGAAATTCCTGACGGCAACTGGAAGCTGGATATCCGCGTTATTGATAAAGCGGGTAATACCAACACCATTAGCGGAAGAGAATTTACCGTAGACCGGAAAGCTCCGGTGATGACGGTAACGCCGTCAGCCGGCCTCAAGCCGAACTACAATGGCCAGGACAGCCTCTCCGGCACGGTATTTAGCCTGGGTATATCGGTCGTGGATGGAGACCTCAGCACGGTAAAAATTAAAGTCGGCAAACTGCCTGAACAAACCCTTACGCTGACCGCGTATAACGCGGCTACCAACACCCAGTCGGTAACGCCGGATTGGCCCATGGACGCTAACACCCTTAAAACAGGCCTTGACGACGGGAAGAATATGATAACCATTATCGCCACCGACTCATGCGACAGAGAGCATAAATGGACCTATGAATTTAGCAAAGACCTTAACGGGCCGACGATAAACGTCAACACGGTTTTAGCGACCGCGACCTTAACCTGGAACGAGTGGAATGGCAAGGACGCGGCGGCGCAGACCGCTCTGCTGAGCGGTAAACAGGCTACGCTGATTTCAAGCGGCGGAGCCACGGCCGCTATTCAGGGCTCCTTTGTTGACACTGTTTCCGGCATTGGCTTTACGCGTGATACGTCTCTGGGCGGCGCTCCGAACTACCCGCAAGGCAAGTACTATTTCGAGTACCGGATATATCCCGCCGCCAAACTGCAAAACGTATCCCCCAACAACATAATTCCCGGCTACAAGAGAATCGGTTTCGACACCCTCGATCCGCCCTCAACCATTACCTGGAAGATCCCCCTGAACAACAACACCGACGGCTTCTGGACGCCCGATGCCACTACCAAGGATATTCCCGAAGGCGTCTATTGTCTGGACATCGTGGTTCAGGACAGAACCGGTAATACCAGTAAAACCGAAATTGATGCCACCCCTGTCGCCGTTGCCACTACCCAGCACATTGTGTTTACGGTAGACTACGGCCCGCCGACGGTGTCTGACATAAAGGCGGAGCCCCGCAACCTGACTACCTATCCCCAGAATGGTAAAGGCGGCGACGCGAACGGTAACAACGGTGTCTACAACGGTTACTTTACCCTGACCGGCACCATCGAGGAACTGAACTACTCCTACATGACGATTAAGGTAGATGACAGACCGGCAGTTACCTTTACGAGTGAGCTGATAACCGGAACAAGCGGAAATATCCGTACCTGGGTATGGAATCTCGAGACCGCGAAGAGCAATACCGGTAACACGGGCACTCTCCCGGCCTTCGGCGATGTCGGCCTTACCGATAAGCTGGCGCATACGGTAACCGTTACCGCCTATGACTTGTCCGGCCAAAACAGGTCGAAACAATTTACCTTTACCAAAGACGCTTCCGCGCCCTCTATCCTGTTCAATACCATTAATGAAAAGGTAGTAGACAAGAGTACGTGGACTAGCAACGGTACCAGCGCCTTGAACACCACGAACCCCACCATGAGCACCATCGCGGACACCAACGTGTCAATCAAGGGTTCCTTCTACGATGATGTTTCTACCATTGGCTATGGCCAGAGTACATTCCCGGGCTTTAGTTCGGATTTGCAGTATTACTTTGAGTACCGTATTTACAACGGCGACACTCTGAAAGGCAACTGGAACGACAACGCCACCGGCGCAATTCCGGACTGGACAAAAGTCGTGTTGGGAACACCCGCTGAACGGTATACCCCGGCCAAGAACGTGCTGTGGACTATCCCGCTGACCGGCACAAGTCCTGTTGGCGGTCTTTATCCGTACTGGACCGGAGGCAATGGTATTCCTGACGGAATTTATTGGATGGATATCCGCGTGGCCGACAGCATGGGTAACATGAAGACCACCAAAAACGTCGTCTTTACGGTTGACCGCTCGCCGCCGAATCTGACCGCGGCAGGAACCGTTGATAAGATCTACGGCAGAAAACCCAACGATAGCACCGCTTTGATTTCCCTGACCAGCGGAGACGCGTCGGATGTCAATCTGGACGTTGCCACGCTGAAAATTGCGGGTACGATTACGCGGAACGCGGCTGGCGCTAATGTAACAACAGATATAACATCATTGCCGGCGCTTGCGCTGGGAACCAAGTGGACTGATGCCACTCAGACCCAGCATCAACCCTGGACATGGACTTTCCGCAACTCGGATTACGCGAACCTCGGCGCTGACGGAACGGTTAAGATTACCATTAGCGTCAAAGACCTCGCGGAAAGAGAAGCCAAGCTGGAATATACCTTCATCAAGGATACGACCGCGCCCACCATCAGATTTGACAGCCTCAAGACGGAGAATGTTACCACCGCGAACGCGACCGTACTGCAAGGCACCACGCCGGAGATTACCGGTACGTTTACCGATATTTATTCCGCTGTTGGTACAAAGACAGGCAGTAATTACTATGTTCAGTACAGTATTAACAAAGACGGCACGCAGGCGCCCGCCAATTATGACAGAACCATAGACCTGGGAACCGAAGGGCTGCTCAGCGTATCGTGGACTATCAAGCTGTACGGCGCCAATATATGGCCTGCCGCGCCTGCCGCGACGGTACTTCCCGAAGGCCTGTACTACCTGCATATCAACGTGATTGACGAAAAGGGCAATACGGTTGAGCCGGCAAGCTCACGCGCCCGGATTCCGTTCAGAGTGGACGGCGGACCGCCTGAGATTGATACGATAACGGCGACACCCGTTAGAACCACGTATCCCAGAAACGGCACCGATAATATATTCAACGATTCCTTTACGCTGAATATTGCCGCCAGAGACGGAAACTTTGATTATCTGAAGATACAGGTGGATGAACAGCCCTCGACGGTATATGTATACCAGTTCCAGCCGACCTCAGGCGATAACTTTAACTATACCTTTGCCTGGAATAATAACGCCATCCTTAACGCTGTCAGTCCCGCTACCGGCTCACTCCCGGCATTCACAAACCTGGCGCAGGGAACGCATACGGTAACCGTTACCGCCGCCGACCTCTCCGGCAAGACGGCGGTCAAATCCTATACCTTTACTAAGGATACGATAGCGCCCGTTATTTCACTCAACAATCTGGAAAGCGTGGGCGGCAATATCCCGTCCATCACCGATACTGACGCGAAGATCCGGATATCGATTAATGACGACTACTCCCGCGTTGGCTACCTGAAGAGAACAAGCACGCCCCCGGCGGCGGATGTTTATGAACCGCTCCCGTACTACTTTGAGTACCGCATTTCCCGTGTGGGCGGCACTGCCATAGATTCCATGACGTGGGCAAAAGTCACATTGGATGGCGATCCGGGCAAAACGGTAAGCAACACCAGTATTTCCCTGATGGGCACCGCTCCGAACAGTTTCTGGATTGGGACGGATATTCCCGACGGCGACTATTATCTGC
>Ga0268262_10000781_pt1 | contig 41306 bp, 34 predicted proteins | sample TergutNc150P3_FD_190354 | JGI IMG/M metagenome (GOLD analysis project Ga0268262, IMG submission 190354) | Nasutitermes corniger P3 segment gut microbial community from laboratory colony in Florida, USA - Nc150 P3 (SPAdes) (version 2) | ecosystem: Host-associated > Arthropoda: Insects >...
ACAGGCGTATTTCTGACATTGAATCTTTGAATAAGGAACTTGCCTCGTGGTATAACAGGCGTAATCAGTCTCAAAAAGGAGTTGATTGGCAATTTACCGCTGTAGATGCGCGTATTAAATTGAAAAGACTTTACCCTTTAATCGTGTAAAGTTTTAGCCTTTACAGACTACTAGTGCAATCCCAAAAAGCTGCATACCAAATGTTGGTAACTCTGTCCGGTATGATTACTCTGGTAATGTTCTTATTGTGTGCAAAAGCCGCCCTTCCAATACCGGTAACCGGATTATTTTGTATGCTTGGAGGTATACGTACTTCCTTCTTTGCGCCAATGTATTTAGTAATTATTACGCCGTCTTTTACATTTTTGTCCCAATCAATTTGAAAATCCTTTTCGCTGTCATACTGTTGGGCGTAAACTGGAATTATCGCCATTACTATTAAGGCGATCCATAAAACCATTTTCTTGTTTTTCATGATAAACACTCCTTTCTTGTTTAATTTGTATTAAAAAAGCCATTCCTGATAGCGGACGGCATTTTTCCGAGAATAATGATAAAATTGTGTGAAAAAGTGATGTTTTCTTGGCTGTATAATTGATTATTACATGGGGGGGGGGGGGGGGGCCGACTATGCACGCCGTCAAGGCGTGTAGATGAACAACTTCCAAACGCCCCGGCGCCGAATCGCTCTTCTCAGATGAACAAAATGAGGCGAGCTTTAGCTCGCCGTCCGCGCCGCGGTCATAGCGAGGTATGCAACAGTTTTCAACAAATTTCCTAATCGCGATCATCTTCCCTCACTCCCAACAGCACGCCGTCAAGGCGTTCCTCGCCGCGGTCAAAGCAAGGTATATATCAGTTTTTATAAATTTATTAATCACGAATAGAATCCTTTGCTTTATATAGGGAATTAAGCACCTTTTTGCCAATAATGGCGACTTTTTGCTTCATTGTGGGCATTTTAGCATTTTTTTTAAATTTTTGTCAATTGGTTGAGGTATTTTCCTAAAATAAATACTAAAAAAATCCCCTACTAGGTAATAGTCTAAATATACAAAGCCTAATTTTGGTTAAAATGCTCATGAGCGCTTGAAGATGTATGCCAAATAAATGTAACACAAGCAGGGGAAATTGCGTGATGGAAAAACATCTTCTGTGGGTTCCTCGTCGTAGAGACTAGTGTACTGCCCTAAAATGGATAAAATGTAGCATTTATGAGTCTATTTTATGAAAAGCAACATGGTACACTAGGCTCGTAGGCACAGCCCTCAAAAAGCACCGCATAGTGGTGTGGATCAATTAATGCCGCACGCTGAGAGCACTAAAAATGCCGCAGTCCCCAATAAAAGCAAGGGGCTGTCCAAAAAGAAGAAATTTACCACGAACCACACTAACATCACGAACTTCTTGCACATATCTTGTCGTTGTTCGTGTTGGTTCGCGTGGTTCGTGGTAAATTTCAAACTTATTGGACACCGCCGACAGTGCGACCCCAGAGTTTTTCCAGCGCGCAATTTCTCCTGCCTAGGGAACAAATCTTTAGGCATACATCGTCCTACACACACAGTAAATTATCCCCAAAAGTACCTCGCATATTCAATCTTTTATAACTATTTCATGCGGTTTATAGTAAAAAATTCTCCTTGTTTAGCCAAAGATTATTTGAAATTTCACTCGAAATTCAATATAATATGAGTATGAAACAAAAAAGATGCGTTATTTTGCCGTTTGTTTTGTTATTACTGTTGATTTGCGCGGCTTTTGCGGGAGCGCAGGAAAGCCCCCAGGCGCAGTATACACGCAGGTATCAAAACGGATCACAGCTTTACAAGTTGGCTCGTTATCAGGAAGCGGCTATTGAATTCCGCCGCGCGCAGGAAATTGCCACAGGCGTCAATGAAAAAGCCGCGGCTCTTTATTGGGTCATTTTAAGCCAACTGGCATACTCAGATTTCGGATCAGCCGTAAGAGACATGGAAGACCTTGCAAAATTAGCGCCTAATTCGCCTTATACAAGGGATATGCTGTACCACCGCGGAAGAGTTTATTATAACCAGGGATTCTTTGAAGAAGCGCTGTTTTATTTAAACCGCTATAACCAATCCACAACAGATGTTGATCGCCTGTCCGCGGAAAGAAGAGCGGCGTCTTTTTTCTGGATGGGCGAATGTTTATACGCAATGGGACAGTTTGAAGAAGCGGAAAAATTTTACGCGTGGGTAATCGCAAGATATACTGACAGCCCTAAAGTGGAAGCAGCAGCTTACCGCCTTGATTTGATTAAGCAAAAGAAAATAGAATCCGAGCTTTTGGCTCTTTTACAGTGGAGCCATGAAGAAGCGCTGCGCACAAGCGAAGATTACCAAAGAACGATAAGAACTTATGAATATACTATAAATATGTATCAAAGACGCATAGCCGAACTATTAAATAATGAAAATATAATTTTAAATATGAATAATCAAGAATTCAGGCCAAATGGCAGCCAGCAGCAAGTAATAGGAGACAATCCCGCAGTAGCTCCGGACAGAGTACAGGAACCTGAAAGCGTAGATTATACCTATAATGACTATTTGATAGAAAGGGCAAAGCAGTTGGGAAACAACGTTCAGGAAATTTTAAATAAAGAAAGCGGAGGAGATTGATGTTTTTCCGTAAAGTTATTACTTTTGCCTTATTTTTATTTATTTTCATATTTTTCAGTTGCGCAACTTTACTCAAGGAAGATGATAATGAGCAAGACAAAAGCCGCGATCCGGCGAAGGTTCCCGACGACGGATATGTCAGACTGGTTCTTAATAACAAAACAGGCAGTTTTTCGCTTTATTATCTTGCAGATCCCAAGACAGTGAGTTATGAGCCATTATTTAACGACGAAGAACCTTTATCCTCTTTTTTATCAATTAACATAGACGGCAAAGTTTACCGTCTTGGCAACACCAGGCAATTTCAAACTAAAATTGACAGATTAAACGGAGACCCGGCTTTTGTATTTGAGTCGCCGTTTGTAAGGGTAACCCAGCTTTTTACGCCTATTAAAACTTCCGGTTCATCTGTGGCAAATGGAATTATGATAACAATCAAAGTCCAAAATATCACATCTGTGAAATCCGCTATAGGAGTGCGAATGTTGCTTGATACAAATCTGGGAGAAGGGCGAAGGAGGGTTCCTTTTCTTACAAATACGCAGGTTGTAACATCGGAAACAGTTATAGACGGCAATTCCAATGAATTATTCTGGATTTCACGCGGCAGTAAAATTTCATTAATGGGCAGCATTGTTAATCCTGTAGACGGTTTGGGAAAAGGCCCTGAGATTGTCCACTTGGCAAACTGGAAAAGATTAAATGACGCAAATTGGAAACTGCCTTTTTTAAAAGGCAGATCGTTTAATAATTTGCCTTATTCCGTAAATGATTCAGCAGTGTGTTATTACTTTGGTCCTGAAATACTTGATAACGATAAGATATTAACTTATACGGTATTCCTTACAACGGAAGATTTAGCATGGTACAAATTGTCATCTGTGCCTGCTCACATAACAGATTCAACGGCGGCGGCGGCAGCTTCAAAACCGCCGGCTGCGTCAGGCTCAAAAACAGAGGTTACAATAGTCACAAATCCGTCTACAGCCGCTTCAAATCCGTCTGGAACTGCCTCAAATCAATCTGGAATTGCCTCAAATCAGTCTGGAACTGCCTCAAATACGGTTACGTCAGTAACCTTAAAACCAAATGAGTCTGCGGCACAGACAACCGAACAGGTAGTAATAATAATTCCGCCTGAGTATATATACACAGTAGATTCGACAATTAATATAACCGCTATAGAATCTCAGGCGCAGAATGAAGCGGCTGCAAATAATGAAAGCGCCGACACGCTTACCTTGATAAAATTGCAGGAAATTCTTAATTTATTTATTAACGGTCAAATATTTCTTAGCGAACAGGATCTGACGGAAATTGAGCAAGCAATAGAAAAACACAGAATCAGGAATTAAACGCGTTTACAATGAAATTTGATTCTTTTTTAAACAGAGCAGCAATTCTTGCAAAAAAACGCGATTATGAAGGCGCGTTAAACGCTCTTAAAGATGAAGAAGAAAGATATTACGGTTCATTTAAATACTATTATCTGTACGGCATTATATGCCTTTATTCCGGCAATTACGCCGAGGCGCATGAAAATTTTAATCTTGCAAGAAAAATAAAAATAAACGAGCCTAACCTAATGCTTTGTTTTGCGGTTCTTTACCTTAAACGCATGGACACGGTACAGGCTGTACATTATTATCTTGAAGTGCAGGAACTTGACCATAAGAACAAAATTGCAAAAAAAGCCCTTGCCGTTATCAGAAAATATTCCGCAGGCGAAGCCCTGTCCGATTGGATGTCGGAAAACCTGTCAAAATTATTTCCTCCCATTCCCGCCCCATCCATTACGCCAAAAACAATTTTAAATATTTTTTTAATATTTGCCGCGGCTGCTATGCTTGTTTTTGGAATATTGATAGGCGTAAAAGTTCTGCCCAATCCGTTTAAATCGAAAAATCAGCGTCCTACTGCGGATTATAATCTGTCAGATCAGGACAGGCGCGAAAGCGTTCAGGTTGAGGGCTCTTACAAATACATTCTTACCCGCGATCAGGCAATAAACTATTACAATAAAGCGTTATCCCTTTATACCGCATACCGCGACGAAGAGGCAAAAAAGAGCCTTAACCGCATTCTTGAATCAAACGCGCCGGAGGGTATTAAAAGACATGCACGTAACATGTTTGAAACAATGGCAGTTCCCGGATTTGACAATTTTAAAAGAGCGGATAATCCTTCGTTTGCCGACGTAAAAAGCGAAAGCGCCATTTACAGAAACGTACACGTTATCTGGAAGGGCATGGCGACAAATGTCACAGTAACGGATGAAGGGACAACCTTTGATTTTCTTGTAGGCTATGATACCCGCAAAACCCTTGAAGGAATTATCCCAGTTGTTTTTTCCGTCCCCATCGCAATTAACATGGAGCGTCCTCTTGAAGTATTGGGTAAGATAACCCTTGGCTCTTCGTACTCTGATATTAGATTGGAAGGCGTGGCGATACATCAATCGGGGAAATTAGAATAAAAGAATTCTACCACGAACCACACGAACCAACACGAACGGCGACAAGATGTCGGACTAAAAGTTCGTGGTGTTCGTGTGGTTCGTGGTTAAAAATTGAAGAGGGAAGAATTTGAAAGCTGTAGTACAAAGGGTTCAAGAGGCGATGGTTAGCGTTGACGGGGTTGTGAAGGGGAGTATTAGGAGCGGTTTGCTTGTTTACCTTGGGGTTGCACATAACGATACTGAGGCTGACGCGGATTGGCTTGCTGAGAAAATAGCGTATTTAAGGATTTTTAACGATGAAGACGGAAAGATGAATTTGTCCCTTAAAGACTTGGCTTCTGTTGACGGGCAGGCGGGCGTTCTTGTTATTTCGCAATTTACATTGTTAGCTGACGCGAGAAAGGGAAGACGCCCTTCTTGGAATGGGGCGGCGCCGCCTGAGAAAGCAAAACAACTCTATGAGTATTTTATAGACGCGGTAAGAAAGACCGGTCTTTCCTGCGAATGTGGGGAGTTTCAGGCGCATATGAAGGTTACATATACTAATGACGGGCCTGTTACGATTGTTTTGGATACTGAATTAATATGAATAAACCGTGGTTATCTTGACAGAGTCCACTAAAAATTAATAATATTTCTAATCGAGACTAAAAATCACTCTGTTAAGCTATAAATATCCGCTTAATGTATGTACAAAGGAGTTGTAAATGAAAAGCAAGAAAATTATTTTAGGAATCATCTTAATGGTAATGATGGTAATGCCTGTTTACGCGGACGATTTTCAAATATCAGGCACGAGGTTAACCAAATATACCGGTTCAAGTAAAAGCGTAACAATACCTAACGGCGTTACCACCATTGGAAGGAACGCTTTTAAAGACATGAATATTACCAGCGTAACAATACCAGACAGCGTTACCAGTATTGAACATTCGGCTTTTGAAAATTGTAAAAACCTTGTCAATGTAAATATAGGAAACGGCGTTACCAGTATTGGGGATTTTGTTTTTGAAAATTGCGCTAACCTTACCAGCGTAACCATACCGGACAGCGTTACCAGCATTGGGGATTATACTTTTTCGCAGTGTGCCGGCCTTACCGCAATAAATGTAAATTCCGGCAATAAAAACTTCATTTCAGAACAGGGCGTATTGTTTAACAAAGATAAAACTAAATTGATTCAATATCCACAAGGAAAAAAAGATAATACATTTACCTTCCCAAACAGCGTTACCAGCATTTGGTATCGCGCTTTTTGGATGTGTACTAGCCTTACCGCAATAAATGTTAACATTGGCAATAGCGCATATAGTTCACAAGACGGCGTATTATATAACAAAAATAAAACTACTCTTATTCAATGTCCGGCAGGAAAAGCAGGAGCATTAACCATACCAAGCAGTGTTACCCTCATTGAGACTCAAGCTTTTAGAGGTTGCGCCAAGCTTACCGGCGTAACTATACCGGACAGCGTTACTAAAATTAATGAAATGGCTTTTTATGGCTGCACCAGCCTAACCAGCGTGACTATACCAAAAAACATTACCAGTATTGAAAGATCCGCTTTTTACGGTTGCACCAGTCTTACCAGCGTAACCATACCCAATGGTGTTTACAGAATTGAATATTGGGCTTTTTCCTCTTGCACTAACCTTAAAAGCATAACAATACCGAACAGCGTTACCAGCATAGGGGATAACGCTTTTTCCTCTTGCACTAACCTTAAAAGCATAACAATACCGAACAGCGTTACCAGCATAGGGGGTAACGCTTTTTCAGATTGCGCCAACCTTACCAGCGTAACGTTTAATGGTACAATTCGTTTTTATAGTTGGAATAAATCATTTGACGGTGATTTAAGCGCCAAGTATCTTGACGGAGGCATAGGTACATATACAACAACAGCGCCCGTTAAAAATAGTTCGGTGTGGACAAAACTACTACAGTATGACAGCGAAGATGATTTTTTTGTTAATTGGGATAAAAATGTAGAAGGCGGTGTAGTAATTACCAGTTATTTTGGTTTAAAAAATGAAGTTTGTATTCCTCCAAGGATACAAGATAATCCGGTTACAGGCATTGGGTATAGAGCTTTTTCCCAGGAAAAGGACATTACCAGAGTAATCATACCAAACAACGTTACCAGTATTGGCGATGAAGCTTTTTTGTATTGCGAAAACCTTACCGGCGTAAACATACCGAACAGCGTTACCAGCATTTCGGATTCCGCTTTTTACGGTTGCACCAGCCTGACTGCAATAAATGTTGAAGCCTCAAATACAACATACAGTTCAACAGACGGCATATTGTACAATAAGAATAAAACAATTCTATTTAAATATCCGGCAAAAAAGAACCAACGCTCTTTTTCCATACCAAGCAGCGTTACCAGTATTGGGGATAGCGCTTTTGAAGAATGCCGCATTCTTACCGGCATAACTATACCAAGCAACGTTACCGGTATTGGGAATAGCGCTTTTAGCAGTTGCGAAAACCTTACTGGCGTAACTATACCGAACAGCGTTAAAAGCATTGGGAGTTACGCTTTTTATGATTGTACCAGACTTAATAGTGTAACTATACCGAATAGCGTTACCAGCATTGGGGATAGCGCTTTTAAAAGATGTTTCAGCCTTCCGGCAATAAATGTTGACGCCGGTAATACAGCATATAGTTCACAGGATGGCGTATTGTATAATAAAAATAAAACAATATTAATTAATTATCCGGTAGGAAAAACAGTTGTTTCCTTTACCATACCGAATAGCGTTACCGTCATTGAAAAAGATGCTTTTGCTTATAATTCCAGTCTTACCAGTGTAAACATTCCAAACAGCGTTATCGACATTGGGGATAACGCATTTTTCTTTTGCGAAAACCTTACCAACGTAATTATACCTAACGGAGTTACCAGTATTAGATATAATACTTTTTGCAGAACCGGCCTTACCAGCATAAACATACCAAACAGCGTTAAAATCATTGAATATGATGCTTTTTATGGATGCAATAAACTTGCCAGAATAACCATACCCGACAGCGTTACCAGCATTGGCAGGAATTCTTTTTTTGAAACGGCATGGTTAGATAACCAAAAAGATGGTTTAGTGTATGCAGGAAAAGTAGCCTACAAATACAAAGGCACTATGCCGGCAAATACAAGTATAACATTACTTGACGGCACAAAAGGAATTGCTGATGATGCTTTTGAAGACTGTACCGGACTTACCGGTATAAACATACCGAATAGCGTTACCGGCATTGGCAGCGATGCTTTTAGCGGTTGCACTAAACTTGCCGGCATTAACATACCGGACAGCGTTACCAGCATTGGGATGAACGCTTTTTATGATACGGCGTGGTATAATAACAAACCAAATGGAGTAGTATATGCAGGTAAAGTGGCATACAAATACAAAGGTAAAATGCCTGCATTTACAAATATAACATTACTTGACGGCACAAAAGGAATTGCTGATAATGCTTTTTCCGGCTGTAAAAACCTTACCAGCGTAACCATACCAAACAGCGTTATTATAATTGGGAGTGATGCTTTTGAAAATTGTACAATCCTTACCGGCGTAACCATAGGAAAAGGCGTTACCAGCATTGGGAGAGCGGCTTTTTACGATTGCGCCAACCTAAATAGTATAACAATACCAAACAGCATTACCAACATTGGGTACGTCGCTTTTTACGGCTGCACCAACCTTACCAGCGTAACATTTCAAGGTACGATTACATCTAACAATTTTAGTTCTATTAGACCATTCAACGGCGATTTACGCGCCAAATATTTCACCGGAGGCATAGGGACATATACAACAACCGCGCCCGTTAAAGATAGTTCAGTGTGGACAAAACAGCAGCAATCAACTGCACAAACCACACAAACCACGCAGCCCAATAATAAATTGGTAATTTGGTCATTCACAGATGAATTGTCTGATATGACAAACGATCCAACCTATGGTTTCAAAGTGACTCATCCTGGGATTCAAGTTGAATATTTTCAATTCCCATATGATGAATTTCAAGATAAATTAGATCCGGTTTTAGCTTCCGGTCGGGGAACTCCTGATATTATTACGCTTGAATCCTCATATGTCCGCAAATATGTCGAATCCGGTCTGCTTTTAGACATCACTGATATTTACGAAAACAATAAAAGCAAACTTATTGCCTATCCTGCGGATGTTGGCGCATATAAAGACAAAGTGTATGCCTTGTCATGGCAGGCATGTCCGGGCGCTATGTATTATCGCAGAAGTCTTGCCAAAAAATATCTTGGTACTGATGATCCCAAAGTCATACAGACCTACTTTACAGATTTTAACAAATTCCTTGAAACAGCCCAGCTTCTTAAACAAAAATCCAACGGTTCATGCGTAGTCGTTTCCTCATTGGGCGACTTGAGAATTCCGTTCCTTTCGGCACGAAAAGATCCATGGATTGTGAACGGTAAATTGGTAATTGATCCTGTCATGGAAAAATACATGGATATTTGTAAGACACTTCATGACAAACGCTGGGAAGGCAGAGTTAGCATATGGTCAGAAGGCTGGTTTGAAGGCATGAAAGGAGGATTTAAAGATGAACTTGGAAAAGCGGTTGAAGTATTCTCATACTTCCTCCCCACCTGGGGCCTTCACTACGTACTCAAAACAAATGCTCCTAATACATCAGGCGACTGGGCTATGATTCAAGGTCCCTCTTCTTATACTTGGGGCGGCACTTGGGTTGGCGCATACAAAGGTACAAAAAATGTTTCTGCGGTTAAAGAATTTATCCGCTACATAACTGCCAATGACACTTTTCTTGAAGCATGGGCAAAAGACACAGGCGATATGATAAGCAATATCAATGTCATTAATAAAATTAAAGACAACTATAAAGAACCTTACCTTGGCGGGCAGAATCATTATGCCGTATTTTCCGAAATAGCAAAAAACGTTAATGGCAAACTTTTTCAGGCAACTGATGAAGACATTGAAGGTTTGTTTGATGAAGCAGTTTCAGATTTCATAAACGGAGAAAAATCCAAAGCTAAGGCTCTTGCCGATTTCAGGAAACAGGTTGAAGCTCAGTTTTAAGACAACGATTTACATAAGGAGCCAAATGATTAAGAAGCTGGACGCAATTTGTAACCATGCTTTTTTGGACATTTATGATTGACTTATTTTATTCATAAATATACAATAAACTAAGGTATTATTCCACTATTCTATCGGAAATGTGTCCGGTATTTAAGGAGAAAAAAATGAGAAGGTTTATTTTAAGTGTTGTATTAGTAATGATGGTAATTACCATCTCGTGTAAAAAGGAAAATAATAACAATGTTATTATTTATCATGCTCTGGAGGATTTTCGCGTTGAACATATGCAAGCTTTGTTAAAAGAAAAATTTCCTGATTATAATATAACATTCCAGGCTATGTCGACCGGTAATCTGGCGGCAAAACTTAAAGCTGAAGGGACAAAAACTGAAGCCGATATTATTCTGGCTATGGAAACAAGTTATTTGGAATTATTAAAAGATATTTTGGCAGATCTTTCAGGTTATGATTTATCGGAATATCTTCCCGAATTACTGCCTGCGCACAAATTATATATTCCCGAAGAATTATTTTCAGGGGCCATAATGATTAATAGGTCTATACTTGAAAATGCCAAACTTCCTATTCCAACTTCTTATCAGGATTTACTTAATCCCGCGTATAAAGGCCTTATTTCTATGCCGAATCCAAAGACATCCAGTACAGGTTATATGTTTCTTGTTAGTTTGATTAACGCTTGGGGTGAGGATGCGGCTTTTGCATATTTTGATAAACTTTCAGAAAATATTCTGCAATTCACCTCATCCGGATCCGGGCCTGTTAATTCATTGATCCAAGGTGAAATTGGCATAGGTTTAAGCATAACCTATAATGCAATTAACGCCATCAACAACAAAGGTTTTCCTATGGAATATTTTTTCTTTGCCGAAGGTTCTCCATATAATTCAAGCGCATCCGCAATAATAAAGGGAAAAATAAATCGCCCTGTCGTAAAAGAAGTATTTGATTTTTATTTAACTAAACTCAATAAAGAAGATAAGGAACTCTACAATCCTGAACAGATTTTCAAAAATCAGGAAAATCGCGTTCCTAATTTTCCGGAACACATTCCGTATGCGAATATGGCAGGTATTTACGATTTAGCATTAAAAGAGCGTCTTTTGGCAAAGTGGAAATATTGAAATAGGATTTATTTATGGTTTTTCCTAAACTAGAAATTCAAAACCTTGTACAGATATTTGGAAAGAATGAGATCCTTCATGGGCTTAATTTTACCGTAAACGATGGAGAATTTCTTTCTATACTGGGTCCTTCAGGTTGCGGAAAAACTACAATTCTGCGAATACTAATCGGGCTTTTGCTCCCTACAGCCGGTCGAGTTATAAAGGACGGGAAAGATATCACTTCCTTGCCCGCATCAAAGCGTAACATGGGCATAGTTTTTCAAAATTATGCCCTTTTCCAAAATATGACCGTATTAGGAAATATAGAATATGCTCTAAAATTTAATAAAGAATTTAAATCTAAATCCCGTTTAATTGCCTGCGATATTATCGAACAAGTTGGACTTACCGAGCATATAAATAGAAAACCTTACAAACTGTCAGGCGGTCAGCAACAACGGGTAGCAATTGCCCGTACTCTTGCCCTTAACCCGGAGATCATTCTTTTTGATGAACCAATGTCGGCGCTGGATGTGGCGACGCGGTTATCTCTAAGAGATGAGCTTAAAAACATACAAAAAAAATTCAACTCTACAATGATTTATATTACGCATGATCAGGAGGAAGCGTTTGCGCTTTCTGATCGTATAATGGTGATGGATAATGGCACTATTCAACAATTAGATACTCCGGAAAAAATTATTTCCTATCCTGCCAATTCGTATATCAGGGAATTTGTGATAAATAATCTTAAAATTAAAATTAATTCTCTTAAAAAATATATTGAGCCTGGTATTTTATGAATAAGAAATCAATTTTACATTATTCAAGGTCTTTTCATTACTCTTATCTGATTAAATATATAATTTGCATATTTCTCTTTATAACGGTAATTTGTCCTCTTGCCGCAATGCTGATGAATATTACTCTCTCTGACATATTAGTTGTAATAAAATTTCCTAAATTTAAGGTATCTCTTTTTAATTCAATCAATGCTTCCGTAATTGCTACAATTATTTCAATAACTCTTGCATGGGGATTTGCATATAGTACTGTCAGCTGTAACTTGCGTTTCAAAGGATTTTTTTCTATTTTTGTTACTTTACCAATGTTAATCCCATCTATTTCACATGGCATGGGTCTTGTATTACTTCTGGGTAAGAACGGCATAATTACAAATTTGTTTAATCTTAATTTTTCAATATATGGTTTTCATGGCATTATAACAGGATCAGTATTTTATTCTTTTCCGATTGCATATTTAATGATAGTTGATATTCTCAAATATGAAGATGGTTCTCCATACGATGCCGCTGAAGCGTTAGGGATACCAAAAATAAATCAATTCTTTTCAATAACTTTTCCATATCTCCGAAAGCCGCTTATTTCAGTATTTTTTGCCGTCTTTACTATGATTTTTACCGATTATGGAGTTCCGTTGGTAATTGGCGGCAGATATTCAACTTTACCCGTGTTAATGTATGAAGAAGTAATTGGCTTGTTGAATTTTAGCCGTGGCAGTGTAATCAGCGCATTTCTTCTTATTCCGGCCGTAATTGCTTTTGTTTTTGATTTATTAAATCGTGATCGGGGAAATGTAAATTTTATTATTCAGGATAAACTAAAGTCAAAATTTATTCTTCGTGATATATTTGCCGCTTGTTATGTGTCAATAATATGCTTAATAATAGCGTTACCGCTGATAGTTTTTTTAATTTTAACTTTTATCAAAAGTTATCCAATAAATATGGGGTTATCATTTAATAATATAATTAGAACATTGGATTTAGGCGCAGGTCAGTTCCTTATTAATTCTATTATAATTGCGATTTTAACTTCTTTATTAGGCGTAATTTTATCATGGATTACCGCATATTTTACCGCTCGTACTCAAAGTAAATCATCTCGAATATTACATTTATTTTCTATTACATCTCTTGCTATTCCTGGAATTGTTTTAGGAGTTTCTTATGTTCTTTTCTTTAAAGGTTCATTTCTATATGGAACCTTAGCTATGCTTATTCTGGTTAATACTACCCATTTTATCGCTCCGCCATATTTAATAGCTTATAACTCATTGGGAAAATTGAATAGTAATCTTGAGAATGTTGGCCGCACATTAGGCATAAATCGTTTACATATCATTCTTGATGTTCTGATTCCTCAAACAAAATTATCAATATTGGAGATGTTTTCTTATTTCTTTGTCAATTCGATGATAACTATTTCTGCAGTTTCATTTTTAAGCGTAACAATAAACAGGCCTGTTTCGTTGATGATAACTCAATTTGAAACCTTCCTATTTCTTGAAGGAGCCGCATTTGTCTCTATTCTTATTCTTTGTATAAATTTAATAGTTAAATTTATATTGAATATAATAAGTAATAGAATTAAACAGGTGGAATTAATATAATGACAATTTCTCGTATTCATTTTGAAGCGCTTTCTTTTCTTGATCGGGAAAAAAAACAGGAAAATATTACTCAAAGCGCTATTTCACAAATGATTGGAATTTCTCTTAATACGGTAAAAGAAGCATTATTATTTTTAAGTGATAATGGATTAATAAAAAATAATAAACTGACTCAAAAAGCATATAAAGTCCTTGAACCGTATAGGGTAAAGAGAGCTATTTTTATAGCTGCCGGTTTAGGATCAAGAATGGTTCCAATTACAATAAATACTCCAAAACCGCTTGTCCGTATAAAAGGCGTTCGTATTATAGATACTTTACTTGATGCGGTATATGCTGCGGAAATAAATGATGTTATCATCGTGCGAGGTTATCTTAAAGAACAGTTTGACCAATTAAAATATAAATATCCAAATATTAAATTTGTTGATAACCCGTTATTTAATAAAGCTAATAACATTTCTTCAATGATGTGTACCCGTTATCAACTGCAAAATTCATATGTAATTGACTCGGATTTATTTTTAAAAAATTCTTCATTAATCAGTAAATATCAGTACGCCAGTAATTATCTTGGTATTCCCGCAGATTACACAGATGACTGGTGTTTTGAAACAAAAGACAGAATAATCAAAGGAATAGGGGTGGGAGGAAAAAATTGTCATCAATGGATAGGTATTTCATATTGGAATAAAACTGACGGGAAAAAATTAGCCGATCATATTAAACAAGTATACGAAATGCCGGGAGGGAAAGAACTTTTCTGGGATCAAGTTCCTCTTGAATACTTTAAAAAGGAATATACAGTCGAAGTAAGAGAGTGTTCTTTTGACGATATTATTGAGATTGACACTTTCAATGAATTAAAAAAAATTGATGAGACTTATAATATATAGATACAAGCTTATTTCTGAAAAACACTGGGAAGACTATTTATTCAATAATGTATTTATTTAGCCCCAAGATACTCCCTGGCGCTAAAAGGCTTTAAGAGATTGCCTAAAGATTCATTGTTTATAATCGCCTTTAAAATACCTGACGCAAGTTCGGCGGACTGTACAACTTCAAGACAAGGAAGTTTTTCCTTGTAACCGGAGCAGCATACGGTGTCGGTTACAAGCATGCGGTTTATCATGCCGTCTTTAATGAGCGCGTCAAGTTTTTGGACGGCGGGCGGCGAAAATAGCGCGTGTACAGAGATAATATTAATGTCTTTTGGCTTTAACAGGGAAAGGGCGCGAACAAGTTTTTCCACGGAGCCTGCCGTATCAATCATGTCGTCTACAATCCAAAGGCTTTTATTTTCCACAGGGTCGGCGCTTAAAATGTTAATTGACTCAACAGTATTTGGTTTGGAATAATCCCTCTGCTTGTGGGCGACAACTAAAGGCGCGCCAAATGAATTTGCAAAACCACGCGCGATTTTTTCTCCGCCTGCGTCTACTGAACAAAAAGCCCAGTTGCTTTTTACTTCATTCTCAAGATTATCGATTGTTTTTATATAGGTGTCGCAAAGGTATTTTTTTAACAGCGTTAAAGCGGGTATGTCGTCAATGGCGCAGACAGAAGGATCCAGCATTGTTTTTGACTTGTCGGAATGAAGCTGAAAAGTGATAATATGCCTGGCGCCAAGGCTTGAAAGAACCTTAAAGTGAAGCCATAAACCTACGGAACTTCTGTGCGTAGTGCGGTCTGAACGCGAACAGGAAATAAAAGGTTCAAAAACGATAACCCTGTTCGCCTGACAGCGTACCAGGGCGTCTATCGCGTGGTACAATTCTATTTTAGTTTCTCCCACATCAATACCGGCTTCATTCCGCGCGCATGATGAGAAGAGAATAACGTCCCTTCCCCGAATCGAATATTTTACAGTAACTTCCATTTCACCGTTGGCAAAAATATCGGTATTCAACAAATCCAGGCCGTTTATTTGCTCCGTCAATTTGGAGAAACTCAAGTATTTGGATAAACACCCAATCACCTGGGAAGTGTAATTTCGCATTGAACGTGTAGCGCAAACTATGAATGGATTCATAATGCATTATCATATATTTTAAAGGTTAATACAATGAATAATTAACACATAAAAATACTTGACAAATATGTAGTTGTTTATTGACAATAATTTGAAAATAAGATAAAATATTCCATGTTTCGGTAAAGCGCCACGAATCCGCGCGCCATATATAGGGGAGGAGATTTTATGGCAAAATCAAATGACACGGAAAAAACCAGGGTTAATCCTAACGCTTCAAGCGAGGAAAAGGCAAAAGCCCTGGAAGCGGCCCGGCTTCAGATTGAAAAGCAATTTGGCGCGGGATCATTAATTAAACTTGGGACGCATGATGCCGCCCAAGGTATCGAGGTAATACCTTCAGGCTCTATCCTTTTAGATGAAGCGCTTGGAATCGGCGGTTATCCACGGGGCAGAATCATCGAGATTTTCGGCCCTGAATCGTCAGGAAAGACAACTCTTGCCCTGCACGCAATCGCCGAAGCCCAAAAATTGGGCGGAAACGCCGCATTTATCGACGCGGAACACGCGCTCGACCCTGTTTACGCGAAAAACCTCGGCGTAAATATCGACGAACTCTGGGTTTCCCAGCCAGATAACGGAGAGCAGGCGATGGAAATCACCGAAAGCCTTGTCCGCTCCGGCGCGGTTGACGTAATCGTAGTGGACTCGGTTGCGGCGCTTACCCCGCAATCAGAAATCGAGGGCGAAATGGGCGACGCGCAAATGGGAGCGCAGGCCCGTTTAATGAGCCAGGCTCTGCGCAAACTAACGGCTACCATCGGCAAATCGCGCACAATTCTCATTTTCATCAACCAAATCCGCATGAAAATCGGCGTCTTTTTCGGCAACCCGGAAACCACCACAGGCGGAAATGCGCTAAAGTTCTATTCATCACTGCGCCTTGAAGTCCGTAAAACAGAAACAATCGAAGTAAGCAAGGACGCGGACGCGATTGGCAACAGGGTGCGCGTCAAAGTTGTAAAGAACAAAGTAGCGCCCCCGTTCAGAAAAACAGAAATAGAACTGATGTTCGGCAAGGGCATCTCCGCGACAGGCAGTTTGTTGGATTGCGCGGTAAAGTACGAAATTATTAAAAAGAGCGGCGCATGGTATTCCTACAAAGACGAAAAAATAGGGCAGGGCAGGGACAACACCCGCGACTACCTTGAACAGCACCCCGACTTTATGAAAGAACTGGAAACAAAACTAAGAGCGCAAATCTTCCCCGGCAGAGAACAACCCAAACCCGCCGCCGCCTCACAAAAGAGCGGGAAGGCGAAGAAGGGTGATGGGGACAAGGAAGAGAAAGCGACGGAATAAGAATTTTTTTCGTCTTGTTAATTTTTATCAAGTGAAGGCAAGATGTATGCCTAAAGATTTTGTTACGTAGGCATACATCTTCAAACGCATTTTAAAAAATTATATAGAAATAAATGTTTATAACCTTACGGAATAGGCTTATAATACAGGAGGGTTTCATCGAATGAAAAAAATATATATCTGCGGATTTTTATTGTCTATGTTGTTTTATTCCTGCTCTTCCACTGTGCTTCCTCCCGGCAGACAGGAAGTTACCATACCCGAAGATTTTTTTGGGATAGTCCATGGCGCGAGAACCCAGGATGAAAAAGAAGAAAAACTTTTGGAACAGATGGGGGCTAAATGGTTACTAAATACTTTTTACTGGAATTTAATTGAACCTGAAAAAGACCGGTTTAATTTTACCGGTTACGATATATATGTAAATAACGCCAAAAGGCAGGGTAAAAAAATTATCGGCCTCTTGGCATACGGGGCAGGTTATTTATCCCCCAATGGAAAATCAAAAAATTACGTATCCAAAAAAAACATGCCTCTCTTTTTGCGTTTTGTTGAAGAAACGGTGCGCCATTATAAGGGACAGGTTGATATCTGGTGTGTCTGGAATGAACCTAACATACATTTCTGGACAGGTACGGACAGGGAATTTTTTGAATTATCAAAACTTACAACCGAGGTAATACGCAAAACAGATCCGGACGCATATATTATAGGCGGCGCGTTTTGGCGCAGCCCCGTGGGATTTATAAAGAAAATGCAAAAGGCGGGAGCTATAGAAGTACTGGACGCCCTTGCGTTTCACCTTTATGATGTTAATCCTTCCGGTTGCATGAAGGTTTATGATTTATTCACAAAGACGATGTCTGAAATTAATTATTCCGGTCCTGTATGGGTAACAGAAGTCGGTTATCCAACCGGAGGATTGTTTCCTATAAGTGTTTCCCTTGACAAATTTCCGGCGTACATAGTTAAAACTATTACCGGAACAGCGGCAAGAGGGGCAAGGTTGCTGTTATGGTATCATATGTTTGACAGCCTGGAACCCGGGAAAAAACACATTAGTTTTGAATACTTTTATGGCTTAAACAATAAAGATTTCAGCCGCAAAAAAGGCTCTTGGGCTTACGAACTATGCGCGCGTTTTTTGCCGGGTTCGCGTTACACTCCCGAATTACCAAAGAGAGAAAACATACCTTCGAATATCGTCTCATTTTGTTTTTTAGACGGTATTTCCGGCAACAATACCCTTATTCTTTGGAATGACAAGAAAAAAACTCAAAAAATTGAACTTAATCTTCCCGCTTCCGCCCTGCTTCACGATATTTCCACCGGGCAAAGCGTCTCTTTGTTGGCTGATGCGCCGTTGGAGGTAACGGAAATGCCTTTATTTATCACATGGCAAGGAACGGAAACACCTTGTGTCATAAAAAAACGATAGGGATGTCGGGAAAAACGTATTTAATTGGAGATAAGCGACGTTTTAATGTCGCTTATCGTGTTAGTATCCGACGTTTTAATGTCGGATACTATTTTTTAGCCCTACTTCTATCAAACAATATTAACAGAAACCCTAAAACAGTGACTATAAACAATATTATTCCAAACCAGATAAAAGTCATAACCCAACCTATCTCTTTAGGGTTCATAAAGAAATACGGATAAAAGCCAATAATATCGCCTATGGAAACAAATACTACCCAATAAGTAAAGGGAAAAACCATTCCTGCTAAAATGTGCTTAAAAGTAAATGTTCCCTTTTTCTCAAAGAAAAAATAATTAAATAATACGAGTATGGTTGATAAGAAATGTGTTACAAAGTTTAAATAATTGGAAAAAAACATATTTATTCTACTAAAAGGTACAAGTACGAAATTATATACCAATGCAGTAACGGAAATGCTCACTATTACACAAACAGACAGGTAACTCCTAACCTCGCTTTTGCTGTTATATAAAACTAACATAAGCAAAAAGCCAATAATAACGAGATAATTACTTAACAACGTGAAAGTCTTAAGAGCTCCCACATTAAACGACCAGCCTCTGCTCATAATTCCATGCAACACGACAAATGCACTTACTAATAAATACAATTTGTGTATGTTTTGTTTTGTAAACATTTTATATCCTTTCTTATGCTCCTTAAAAATCAATTTTATGCCTAAAATATTTTTAGATAATAAGTTTTTTATTGAAGATTGTCTCCACCAAACATTTGTTATCATAAATCAATTCCTATATTGCATAATGATGGAGGCTGAAAAGAATTACATCCATCACATACTATAATATATTTCAATAAAATTGTCAACTCATATATTCGATAAAATTACAGATTTTATTTCGCATAATGTTCCGGCGGTAAGTGACGTTTTTTTGCGCCCAATAAGGAAAAACGCATAGCGTTTTTACGGGCGCAAAAAAATGTGGCGGAGCAAAACTTATAAAGGGCGCAAGCCCGACTGGGTTTTGCGTAGCCTAGCCGCCGTCAGGCGGCGTACACTTACCGGACTGTTATGTGCAATACGGGCGTACTTTATTATTCTATTCTTTTTATTATTTCTTCAATGCTAATCGGATAATAATTATTCATATCTACACCTACATTTATTGCTTTTTTGCCAAGTATTTTAAATTTTTCCTGTTCAGTCTTATTGTTTAACATATTGTGAACATGGCCATATAAATGTATTGCAGTATTCTCAAAAAAGCCATCCCACACAAATATCGGATAATGAAATAATACGAATTTTTGCTTATTATGCTCAAAAACAAAATATTCTTTAATCCATTCAAAATTGGCAATATTGAAATTTGAATCCTCAAGATAATGTTCATGGTTGCCTTTTATTAAATACTTTTTTCCATTTAGTTTCTTTAGTATTTCTTCTGTTTCAAGGCCATTATGACTAATTGAAAAATCGCCTAAAACATAAACTTCGTCATTTTTTTTTACACATTCATTCCAATTTTGGATTAATGCATTATTCATATGTTCAATATCCTTAAATGGCCTTCCAAAATACTTTATACTATCTGCATGATGAAAATGTGTATCTGCTGTAAAAAAAATCATATTTTATCTCCTTTACTAGTATTACATCCTTATAAATACTAATCCAATTTAGAATATTCACTCTTCACAAATATTCCTTCTTTAAAAGTACCGTCGTCATAGGTCATTTTCCCCTGGCCGTTTTGTTCGCCATTAGCCCATTCGCCTTCGTATACATCACCGAATATATATTTTAATGTTCCTTTACCGTGAAATTTTCCGTCAACAAAATCGCCTACATACACTGAACCGTCCCTATATGTCAGTGTTCCCTTACCCTGTGGTACGCCGTTGAGCAGTTCGCCCTCGTACACTGAACCATTTTCAAACGTCAATTTTCCTTTAACTGACATAATAAAACTCCTTTAAATTCTAATTTCAAGCGCCAGCGCTCCTTCTTCGTTCTTAAAATAAATATATCATAAATAGGCAGTTACGACAATCTTGGGACAACATGTTCGTGCTGGTTCGTGTGGTTCGTGGTTAAAATTCTTCAGTTGTCTAGCCTAGCGTTCCTGCGTCATTTCTGGTATAATTCTCTTATATGGAAACAAAGTCCGAAGCGGCCCATAGTTTTAAGGTTAGTGAGTTTGAAGGACCACTCGATCTTTTGCTGTATATGATACGTAAAAACGAGATAAATATCTACGATATACCCATTGCCCAGATAACGGAACAGTACATTGATTATATTTACAACGCGCAAACTATGGATATTGAAGATCTTACAAGTTTCCATACAATGGCTACCACTTTGCTATACATAAAAAGCCGCACCCTTCTGCCGGTGGAAATAACCGAAGATTCAGGCGAAGACCCAAGAGCGGAACTTGTTGAAAGGTTGATTGAGTATCAAAAATATAAAAAACTTTCAGAACTCATGGAAGAAAAAGAAAGTGAGAATGAGTGGCTGATAGAGCGCAAAAGGCTTCAGCACAACCTGCCGTTTGCGGATGAAGATATGTGGGAAAAAGCGGATATTTGGGATTTATTGAAAAGTTTTTCATCATTGGCGATTAACCTTCCGACAGAGCGCATAATCGATCTTTATGAGGAAGTTACCGTTAACGAAAAAACCACTTTACTTAATGAATTTTTGGAAAATAAAGGGGAGTGCAGATTTACAGAACTGATTACAAGGGCGGGCGCTCTTGACGTAGTCTGCGCTTTTTTGGCAGTTCTTGAAGCCGCGAAAATGCGCATGATTGTCATCTATCAAAACCGCCTTTTTGGTGATATTCTGATTAGGCCAAATAAACAGGAAAATATTTCAGCTAATACATAATGTATATGGACGGAGTTTTTTGTGATTGAAAATATTGAAAAAGAAACGGCGCTTGTAGAAGCAATTCTTTTTATGGAAGGAGACCCTCTTGACGAGGGCGCAATCTCGCGCATTTGCGGCCTTTCAAAAGAAGCCGTAACAGGCGCTCTTGACAATATAAGCGAGCGTTACGCGAACGCGGACTGCGCCCTGGAACTTATCCGCGTCGGAGGCGGAATAAAAATTTCCGTAAAGCGCGAATATTGGGATAATTTAAAAGAACGCTATGGCAGGAAAAACGAGGGAAAAATTTCCCGCGCAGCGATGGAGACGCTCGCCATTGTCGCGTATTCACAGCCGATTACAAGGGTAGAAATAGAAAAAATCCGCGGAGTGTCTGCGGACAATATGATCCGTCTGCTTCTTGAAAAAAGTTTTATCCGCGAAGTGGGAAAAAAAGACATTCCCGGCCGACCTGTTATGTACGGCACTACAAAGGAGTTCTTAAAACAATTCAGTCTTAATTCAATCTCCGAGCTTCCAAAGCTCGGCGAAAGCGATATTGAAAAATTTGAACTTGAGGGGGAAAAGGATTAGGCTTCAAGTTTATCTTTCCCATGCCGGTATTGCTTCAAGAAGAGCGGCTGAGGACATAATCGCGCAAGGCAGGGTTTCCGTAAACGGGATTATAATTACCGAACAGGGCAGCAAAGTGGAAGACGGCGATACTGTCCTATTGGACGGTAAACCCGTTCAATTAGAAACGCGCTTACTGTACCTTGCCCTAAATAAACCTCCCGGTTATATTTGCAGTTCAAGCGATCCGCAGGGACGCCCTTTGGCTCTCAGCCTGCTTCCAAAAACAAATGAACGCCTGTACAATGTAGGACGGCTTGATTATCAGTCCTGCGGTTTAATTTTTTTTACCAACGACGGCAATTTTGCAAGCCGTCTTGGACACCCCAGCTCGGAGCTTGAAAAAGAGTATATCGTAGAAGCGACGGGCGTTATTCCAGATGAAGTTACAGACGCCTTTAATAACGGTATTACGGTTGACGATGAGTTTTATAAGGCAAAAAAAGCCGAAAAAACAGGGCGAAAAACAATGCGTATTGTCCTTGTCGAAGGCAAAAACAGGGAGATTCGCAGGATTTTTTCTCACTTTCATTTACATCCGGCATTGCTTCGCAGGGTAAGAATCGGCGCTGTTTTACTGGGAGATTTGCCTGAGGGAAGCTCAAGACCGCTGTCAGATATTGAAATTAATGCCCTGCGCGGCAATGGTGGTGGCTTCGACAGGCTCAGCCGCCAAAAAAGGAGAAATACATGGTAATAGCAATTGACGGTCCTGCCGGCTCAGGTAAAAGCACCATAGCCAAACTATTGGCGGAAAAGCTTACGGATAAGGACGGAAAAGAGTTTACCTATATTAATTCGGGAAATCTGTACAGAACTATTACTTTAGGCTGTATACGGGCAAAAATTGACCTAAATGACAGTGAAAAAGTTATCGAATTTGCTAAAAATGCCCAAATTTCCTATCAAAAGACAGAAGTTTTCCTTGACGGAGAAAATGTTACGGAACTTCTTCATACCGATGAAATTGACCGTTTTTCAGCGCCTCTTTCCGCCATTGTCCCCGTAAGGCACATTGTAAACGACCTTATCCGCAGCCTTTCTCAGGGACGGAATATCGTTGTTGAGGGCAGGGATATGACAACTGTTGTGTTTCCCGACTCAAAATACCGTTTTTATCTTGACGCTTCTCCTGATTCAAGGGCAAAACGCCGCTTTGATCAAGGAGTGTCAAATTTGACGCAGTCTGAAATAAAAAACGCCATTTTACAGCGGGATGAGATTGACAAGAATAAAATTGAGGGTAGTTTAAAAATCGCGCAAGGAGTAAAATATTTAGATACCAGTAGCTTGACCATTATTCAAGTTTATGAGAGATTAATAGAAGAAATATATAATAACCAATAATTAAGGGAAGAAACAAAAATGGCTGATAGGGAAGTGGGCGCGGACACGAGTCCGGCAAAAGACGGAGAAAACATTCAAACTCAATTACAGGAAGAATACTTAAAAACACTCGAACAGCTTGAAGAGGGTCAGCTGGTCGAAGGCAAGGTAATCCAGGTTACCTCTGATCAGGTATTCATCGACGTAGGTTACAAATCGGAAGGAAAAATTCCCATAACGGAATTTTCCGAGATTCCGAATATCGGTGACCAGGTATCTGTTATCCTTATTGCAAAGGAAAACAAGTACGGAGAAGTTATTGTATCAAAACAAAAAGCTGACGCAAAACTTTTTTGGAAAAATTTACATCAGGCGTTCAAGGATAAAAAACCCGTAGAGGGAACTGTTGAAAAACAGGTAAAAGGCGGCTTTGACGTTAACCTTGGAACCGGAGTACACGCGTTTCTGCCGGTAAGCCAGGCTGACGTGCAAAAACTTGATAAACCTGAAAAACTTTTAAATACTAAAGTTAAAGTTTTTGTCGAACGCCTATATTCTGACGGAAAAATTAATATTGTCGTTAACAGGCGCAAGTTCATGGAAGACGATCTCGATCGTAAACGCAACGAATTCTTCGAGAAGACTCCCATTGGCGCCGACATAACGGGCGTTGTAAAAAGTTTCACCTCATTCGGCGCGTTCATCGACCTTGGCGGTTTTGACGGCCTTCTGCACATCAACGACATGAGCTGGGGGCACGTTACGCGCCCTAAAGACTTTGTAAAAAAAGGCCAGGAAATAAAATTAAAAGTTATACGGATTGACCGTAATGAAAAAAGAATTAATCTTTCGCTAAAACATTACACTGACGACCCGTGGGTTCACTTTGAAGAGAAATATCATGTTAATGACATTGTAAAAGGCAAGGTTACAAAACTTACCGACTTTGGCGCGTTCATCGAGCTTGAGGAAGGCATCGAAGGTCTTGCGCATATTTCAGAATTTTCATGGCTCAAGAAAGTTCAAAAACCGCAGGATTTGGTAAAAGCAGGCGATGTTGTAGAGTGCATGATCCTCGGTTACGATCTTCAGGCGGGCAGGGTGTCTTTAGGATTGAAACAGGTTAAAGATAATCCTTGGACTACCATCGAAGAAAAATACCCCGTTGGAACAAGGATCAACAGAAAAGTTGTAAAGGTGACTAACGCGGGCGCGTTTATAGAGCTTGAAGAAGGCATCGACGGTTTCCTGCATACTGACGATATATCATGGACAAAGAAAAGCAAGAATTCAGGGCTTACGGCAGGTCAGGAAATTGAAGTTATGGTTTTGTCTGTAGACGCAGAAAACAGAAACATAAAACTTGGAATTAAGCAATTATCAGAAGATCCATGGAAAGATTTCAGCGATAATTACAAACCCGGTTCTCCTGTCGAAGGGGAAGTTGTTTCCGTAACGGATTTCGGACTGTTCTTAAAAGTTCCCGGCGGCATCGAAGGGCTTATACATAAAACAAACCTAGTTGAAAACCGCGACGATGATCCCGATGAAGCGCTAAAAAAATATAAAGTAGGAGATAAAATAAAGGCTATCGTCCTTGAAATTCAAAGCGACAAACAAAAAGCGGCTTTTTCAATACGCGATTATCAGAAAAAAATGCAGCGTGATGAATTATCCCGTTATATGGCTAAGGAGGAATCGTCTGATTCCACTTATACCCTTGGCGCCGTTTTAAAATCCAAAAACAACGGCTCAGGCGATTCAAAGGACAATGGCTAAAGACGGCTATGCTGTCAAAGATCGACGTTGAAAAATTTCATACTCTTATAGAGATAAACGCTCTAATTAATTCCAATTACAAGGATATCCATAGCCTGTTATCCAGAATTATGGAATCCGCGACGCGTCTTTCTGAAGCTGAAGCGTCAAGCCTTTTGCTTATGGACAAGGAAAAAAACGAGCTTTATTTTGAAGTCGCGCTGGGTTCAAAAGGCCATGAAGTTCAAAAATATACCGTTAAAATGGGAGAAGGAATCGCGGGCTGGGTTGCGCAGAACAATAAATCTTTGATTGTAAATGACGTTGAAAATGACAAGCGGCATTTGCACATAATCGGAGAAGAAATTAATTACAAATCAAAAACCATTATGGCTGTTCCCATGCGGGTAAAAGACGATTGCATCGGCGTTATTGAAGTTATCAATAAAAAAAACGAAACCGGTTTTTCGCAGGAAGATATTGAATGGCTTGAAATCTTCGCAAATCAGGCGGCATTGGCGGTTGTCAACGCTAAAACAATGGAAGAGGCCCGCAGTGAAATTCAAGATTTACAGGACAGACTGCAAAACGATCATAAAACAATTATAACAAAGAATGCGGCTATTCTTGAAATATTGGAAATCATTGACAGGGCGGCAAAGACCGATTCCTCCGTTTTAATTTTAGGGGAGAGCGGGGTAGGCAAGGAATTATTTGCGGAGAGGGTGCATTTAAACAGCGCCAGAAAAAACGCGCCTTTTATAAGGGTAAATTGCGCCGCCATCCCCGAAGGCTTGCTGGAAAGCGAACTATTCGGCCACGTTAAAGGCGCGTTTACAAACGCCATTTCTTCAAGAAAAGGCCGTTTTGAAATGGCTGACGGAGGCACTATCTTTCTTGACGAAATAGGCGATTTACCGCTGTCGCTGCAGGCGAAAATATTGCGCGTTATACAGGAAAGAAAATTTGAAAAAGTAGGGTCAGATATTACCGTAACCGTAAATGTGCGTATTATAGCGGCGACCAATAAAGACCTTGAAGAACAGGTAAAGAACAACGCCTTTAGAAGCGATTTATACTACCGTTTGAATGTGCTGCCTATTTATATTCCGCCTCTTCGCCAGCGTCCTGAAGATATTGGAGAGCTTGCGCATTTCTTTCTTAAAAACTTTATGCGGGAAACCAAAAAGCAATTCAGCGGGTTTTCACAAGAAGCGCTTCAGGCGATGCTTTCCTATTCATGGCCGGGCAATATCCGGGAACTGCAAAATTGCATAGAAAGGGCGTGCGTAATCGGCAAGAATAAATGGATAGAACCTGAAGATCTATTCTTAAAATCAACCTCCCGTGAAGGCGAGGAAGAAATAACGGAACGTAATTTAAAGACAGCAATTAACGTATTTAAATCCAATTTTATACGCAAAGTACTGGATGAAAATAACTGGAATCAGACGGAAACCGCAAAGGCGCTTGTTATACAGCGTACTTACTTGTCAAGATTGATAAAAGAGCTTAAAATAAGTAATCCCAAGGAGATATAATGCAAAACAACGAGAATGATAATATCGGCGAAAAAATCAACGATTTTATTAAAAACCACAGAAAAGCAATATTTATAACCATCGGCATCTTGCTTTTACTGTTTATTGGATTGATTGCCTATCTTTCAATAAACGACGCGATTAACAAAAAAGCGACCGCCGAAATTGACGAATTATACGGCCGGTATGATGAACTAACTTTAATAAACGATGAAGACTTTTATACTGAGGATTTGGATCACCTGCTTGCCGATCTTAAAACTTTTGCGGAAAAAAACAAAGGATTCGCGGGAAGCAAAGCATGGTCTATTATCGGACAGATTTATTCCGGCAGGAAGGACTGGAACCTTGCGCAGGACGCATGGCTATCCGCCGCAAAAATCGGTAACAATACCTACCTTGCCCCTTTGGCGCTGTTTAACGCAGCCGCTGCCGCGGAAGAACAGGGTAATCTTGAACAGGCGATTGATCTTTTAAAACAGTGCATAGCCCACAAGTTTGAATTTCCGGCGGCTCCGCGCGCTCAATTTTCAATTGGAAGACTCTACGAAACTCTTGGCGACTCAGCAGCAGCAATTGAAGCGTACCGGGACGTATTGATTAAATGGCCCGAAATGCCCGTCTGGCAAAATCTTGCAAGGAGCAGGCTTGCCGTCTTAGGCGAAGGTAATGAGTTTATTTATAAAACATTTGAGGAAAAATGAACTGTTTTAAAACGCAGGCAATATACGCGCTTTGTTTGTTTTTTTTAACATGTGGAATTGACGAGTATTATTATCTTCCTCAATTGTCGGAAAGCAAAATTGACTCAAAGATGAATACCTATGCGGGAATAAACCTTCCGAATAATTTTTTTAGTCAGAATCAGGCTTCTTATGCGTTAGGGTTTACTATTTTTTACAAAATATATATCAGTAACCTGGACATCAATATGGTTAACGACATAAACAATTATAGAGATTCAGCTATATATAAGGATTACAACAATTTATATCAATATACAGACCCTTCAAATACAACGTCAATTACATCATTAACTACATTCAGCAGCAGAGGATTTTATGAGCTTGAGCTTGAAGGTATAGATATAAAAGAAAAAGTGCTTTCATATTTAATTATTTCAAATTCAAAGCCTCCCGGCATAACTTTCAACATTCGATTTCCTACAAGAGACGGTGATAAACCATATATTGAATATAACGGCATTGAATATTCACTTTTGCGTTCTAACGACAGGGGCGCTTTTAACCCTAAGCCTGACAGATATTTTCGCAATTCCGACGAATTAAAAGATTATACAAATGCAACTTCGACAATTAACGCTGATGTTTCAGGACAGCAAAGCACAATTAATGCTCAGGATAAAGCCTATGCTTCAATGTATATTGTCGCCGTAGGGCAGAACCCAAGAAATTTTACAAGGCTTTACAGCAAACCTACCCATATCAATATCTTTTTATTGCCTCAAAACTAATACGATAATTTCTTAACCACGAACCACACGAACCATCACGAACAGCTACAAGCTCCGGACTAAAAGTTCGTGGTTTTCGTGTGTTCGTGGTTAGAATTCTTTGATTTATTTACTTATATACGTTACTATTCATAACGCATATTCTGTCTACTAATATTTATATTAAAAAAGGCCGATTGACAGGCAAATAAAGGCATGATAAATTATCTATGTAAATGAAAAAACCGCTGTTTATTTTATTGATTATCATTTTATTTTGGTCATGTTCAAATGAATTTGATGATATTACTTATACAATAACCAATGATTCATCCAAAACCGTTTTATTTTTATTTAATAACGATTTAATCTCTCTTAATAAAAATGAAAAAATTACTTATTCCATAAACTCAGAGAAAGACAGGCTTGCCCCTGAAAACATAGAATTTTCAGGACATAAAAGAAGCGTTAAATTAGAAATGTCAAATATGGGCACTAAGGGTATATTTTATACCTTTGTGGACGTTACTTGCTTTACTCTTAGCGTAATGAATACATTATCAATACCGATAACAATTAAAGCTGATGATTTTATAGCCGCTTCGGTTGATACAGATCCGGATGCGTTTGATGATGAAGATTTTACATTATTAATTAAGGAAAATATTACTGAAAAGGCGTCCATTTACACATCTACCCCTAATTTTAGAATTATTTTAAATGATTATCCTGTCGTTATTGAATGGAAATTTATTGATAAAATAAAGGAAGATGACACGGTAATTGAAATAAATACAATATACGTAATAATTAAATAAACGGCTAGAATATATTTTATTTATCAGGATACAAAAAACGGTATGCGTCAAAATACGTTATCCATTGGTTTACATCCTCTTTTATGATATCGCGCGCAAGAACCTCGTTTCGGTTTAACGAAAACAGCGATTCACCGCTATTTAACCTGTTCTGTCTGTAAACCTTTTCTTCTATACGGTTAACATAGTCAACTCCGTCATTTCTTGAATATGCAAACCCCCACAGTAACGATGACAATGAGTGTTTTTTCATGCCGCTTTTTATTAAGAAAGATTCAGCTTTTTTAACGGCAAACCCATAAGGCAAATTGCTATTTAAATCCGTAATAAAAATTTCTGTCGATATTTCTTCTGAAAAATCCACAGATGCAATTTCACAATCCGCGCTTACGCCTAATGATAATGGAGACGCAAATTCCATTTTTATCAGGGGGTTAAAGCCTTTTGTATACATTACAGAAATTCCGGCTCTCCTGAACGACATTGAAAAAATCTCTATAAGGCTTAAATGTCCGTGAAATACCGCGCTCCCTTCTTTGCTGAAACTGAATAAAACCCTGTATATTGACGGATCGGTTTTATGTGAAAAATCAGCGTTAACTACATTAATTTTATGGTTAACAGAAGAATCCGCTTCAATATCTTTTTTTGTTTTATTGGGCGGACATGGAGTTATTTTTGACGCCACTCCGCAGTTATTGCATTTCTCCCTACATGAAGAAGTAATACGACTGCTTTCTGATTTTTCAAATTCCTGCCTAAGATATTCCGGCATTACATGGGAATCAATATCTTCCCAGGGTAACGGTTTATTCTTTCCGGATAAAATTGAATCTATAATATTGCGGTTATCTTCCAGTATCCTTCGCCATTCATCTTTGTTAATAAATTCGCTCCAGGGATCAAGCCTGCTTCCTGCCAGCCATGCCTCTTCACATAATAATCCCGCTCTTTCATCCCCCCTGCTTAGCAAACCTTCTATTTGCGAAATTAAAGGGTCTGAAATACTTACCTTATGCCCCATAGGTTTCAGTTTTGAGCGGATATAGTTAAGCCTTTTTACGGCAGTTTCTCCGTCAAGCTGAGACGCCCATTGGTAGGGGGTGTGAGGTTTTGGAATGAAGACTCCTATGTTAATGTTAAAATGCATTCTGGTTCTGCGGCCAATATCAGTTATAAATGAGACTATTTCTTCTTCTTCATTTTGATCAAAAACAGGCACGGGAAGCCCAATCATAAAATAAAATTTCGCCCCTTTCCAGCCGTTCTTTCTTGCCTCTTGAATTATTGATACTACTGAGTCTTTTGTAACTTCCTTGTTGACTGACATCTGCCAGGTTTCTTTAGGCGTTTCAACGGCAAAAGTTAATCCGCTTTTCCTTGTTACGGCGATCTGTTCCAGAATTGAAAGCGAGAAACCGGAAACTTTAAGCGAGGGCAGTTGGAATGAAATGTGTAAACCGCTGAATCGCTCATTAAGATTTTCAACTAATTCCGCAATCCCTTCGTAATCGCCCGAAGAAAGTGAAGACAGGCTAATCTCCTGCCAACCGCCTTTCGTTACCATCTCGTTTACCTGACAGGCGATAAGTTCTTCCCCTTTTTGCCTGCACGGCCTGTACCAAAATCCGGCGTGGCAAAACCGGCAGCCGTTGGGGCAACCGCGCATAATTTCTACAGTACCGTGATGGTGCGTTATTTTCATGCTTGGAACAGGAAACACGGACGCGCTTTGCGAAAAATCCGCCGCAATTGCCCGCTGTACTCCGGTCTTTCCCTTAACCCATACATTAGGGTGCGATGCTATTTTTTCAAAAAGTTCCGCCCTACCCTTCCCTCTTTTTTTTATTAGGGATAATTCAACCGCGAGGTTAAAAAAATTGTCTTCCGCCTCCCCTATCCAAAAAGCGTCAATAAAAGGCGAGTACGGCAGCGGATTGGAAACCGCCGGCCCTCCCGCAATTACAATCGGATGAGCGCTATTCCTTTTTTCACAGTGAAGCGGTATATTAGAAACATCAAGCATTGTAAGTATGCCGTTTAAACCAAGTTCGTAACCAAGAGTAAACATAAGCAAATCCACGGACGTTGCGCTGATGCCAGTATCAAGTCCGTAAATGGGAATTTTTTTTTCACGTAACAATTTTTCAAAGTCAGGCGCGGGGGCAAAAGCGCGGTCGCAAAAGAGATTATTTTCACAGTTCATTTTGTTGTATATAATCCGCACAGCATGGTTTCCCATCCCTATTTCATAAAGGTCAGGGAACGCTATTATCGCGGTTAAATCGTTATCTGAAATATTTTTATTTGCGGCAAGACGCCCAACCTCGCCGCCTGTATAACGCGCTGGTTTTTCTATGTCTAAAAGAAGGCCGTTTAATTCCTTTATAGGGTCTACATACCTTACGGTAGTCTTCAACGGTTATACCTTCTTATATAAATACTTAAAACAACTCCAATGCCTATCATAGAAGTCATAACGGAAGAACCGCCGTATGACATAAATAAAAGTGGAAGGCCGGTAATCGGCATAATTCCCATTGTCATTCCTACGTTAATAATAAAATGAAAGAAAATCATTCCGGCAAGACCTGCGCAAAAATATTTCGCAAAAGGATCAATAACGGTCTTCATTGTCAATAATAACCTGTAGCATATAAACAGAAAAAGCGCAAAAACCAGAATTCCTCCGATAAAACCGGCTTCTTCCGAAAAAATTGAAAAAATAAAATCAGTGCTTTGTTCAGGCAAAAAGCGGTAATGGCTTTGCGTGCCCTGCAAAAAGCCCCTGCCTGTCACTCCCCCGGAGCCAATAGCCGTAACGGACTGAATTATATTCCAGCCCGCGCCGCGCGGATCAACATGCGGATCAAGAAAAACAATAAGGCGCATCATTTGATAATTTTTTAATACTTTACGCGCGCCGTATGACGCGGCAAGCGAAAAAACAATAATTGCCGATATGTAAACAAGCCAGAAAAAGTATCTTTTCTTGTATTTTAAATATCCAAAAAGCGCAATGGAAGCAATTACTATAAAAAATGTAATTAGTATTATAATTATTTTTAAGTTTGTCAACGATGTAATAAACGGAAGCGTCTTACGCAATATATAAGTCTGCCAAAACGGAAGAACCAATAAGACTCCCGTTAAAGCTATACATGAAACCATAAATGACACATAACGCATCGGCACTCCGGCCATGAATATCATTGTTATAAGAATCATTATATATACCAATGCGGTTCCAAGGTCAGGCTGAAGCAGGACAATGCCCATTGGAATAAAAGTTATTATGCAGCAAACAATAAAACGGGAAAATGACTCCTTGTTACGGTCAGTATCCGCAAGAAAACGCGCAAGCATAATGATAACGGAAATTTTTACAAATTCCGACATTTGTATTCCGTAAGAGCCAATTCTAAGCCAGCGCGACGTATTGTAAATATCATGGCCAAACAGCAGAGTATAGACAAGCGGCAGAAGAGAAAGCAAATATATATATATTGATAAATTATAAAGCCTGCGGTAATTAATTAATGAAAGTAAAACAGCAGTTACTAAACCGACTGATGCCCATATAATTTGTTTGTAATACTCGTTTGATACCTGAACGCCGGCTGATGTTATTCCTGATGAATAAATAAAAAGAACGCCTAATACCATCAGAATAATAACAGGAAGCAATAAAAAATAATCAATTTCAAGAATATTGCGTAATCTCAATTTTTTACCCCTGAGGTCCTTGTGTCCCTTGTGTTTCTTGTGTCCCTTGTGTTTCTTGTGTTCCCTGTGTCCCTTGTGTTCCCTGTGTTCCTTGTGTCCCTTGTGTTCCCTGTGTTCCTTGTGTCCCTTGTGTTTCTTGTGTTCCTGTCCCTTGTGTTCCTTGTGTTCCTGTCCCTTGTGTTCCCTGTGTTCCCTGTGTCCCCTGTGTCCCCTGGGGAGTCAGCATATACTGGAATCCAAGCGAGCGTATCGCCGAATCGTAATCTTGATTCGCGAAATACCCCTGAAAAATTATCGCGCTTACGGCGGAAGCCATCCAAACCTGATATGTTGACGCTTCAATTATTACAGTTACAACTATTTGCTCATCGGGATTAACGCTGTTATACGGGGCAAAAGCCGTAAACCATGAATGCCATCTGTCTACAAGCCCCATTTCCGCCGTTCCGGATTTTCCCGCAATCTGCACAGTTCTCATATTTAATGGATACTGGGCAGTCCCCTGGCTGACGACAAACCTCATATTCTGGCGGACAGTTTCATAAACAGCGGGGCTAATGTTTTTATTTTCATGAAGTAATTCCGGCAGAATAATTTTTTCTATTGTATTTGTAGCAGGATCGCGCACTTCTTTTAAAATGAATGGTTTATATGATTTTCCGTTATTCACAATCATGCTGACTAAATTGCACATCTGAAGCGGCGTTACAAGAGTATACCCCTGCCCAATTGACATGTTCATTGTGTCGCCTAACACCCATTTTTCGTGGTAACGGCGTTCTTTCCACTGCGGCGTAGGTATAAATCCTGAAAATTCTCCGGGAAGATCAATGCCTGTTACTTCACCGTAACCAAAATCCCTTGCATAGGATACAATTCTTTCAGCGCCTACATAATCCCTTCCGACCGTCATAAAGTAAATGTTACATGACTGGCCTAAAGCCGTCACTAAATTCACTCTGCCGTGCCCGGAGCGCAGATGGCAGTGCCAATCGCGGTTGCCATACCTCATTACTCCGCGGCATATTACGGATTGATCTGGCGAATAGAGATTTTCATTGAGAACTGCGGAAGTCATTAATATTTTAAAGGTAGAAGCAGGAGGATAACCGGATTGAATAGCGCGGTTAATGAAAGGTTTTGCCGGATCATTAACTAACGCGCGGTAAACGGAATTAAGCCCGGTTGTAAAAATATTCGGATCATACCACGGGTAGGAAACCATGGCAAGAATTTCTCCGGTAGACGGTTTCATGACAACGGCGGCTCCTATTTGAGTGCCTATAGCCTTTTCAACAAGCGTCTGCAATGAAGCGTCAATTGTTAAAACAAGATTCTTACCCATTTCCGGAGGGACCCGGTTAATATTTTCATTGCCTGTAATCCGCCTGCCCCTTGAATCAACAGTTCTTGTTTCAAGTCCCGGTTTGCCTTTTAAGAGCGAGTCATACTGCTTTTCTATCCCAGATTTTCCTATTACATCCCCCTGTTGATACCCCTGGTTATAAAGAGAGGTAAGTTCGTCGCGGGTAATATCGCCAACATAACCTAAGATATGCGAAAGGCTTCCGACATCCACATAATTTCTTACTGATTTGATATTCCATGAAATTCCTGGTAATGTGTTTTTCCTTTCGGCAATCGCTGCAATTGTTGAAAACGGAACGTTAGACGCAATTTCTACAGGCTGGTAAAGCTGCAAGTATTGATTCGGAATCCTTGACTTTATTTCATCAGAGGGCAGGTCTAATATTATTGAAATTGAATTTATAACATCATCCATACTGCCGCGCGGAACTTCCGCAGGAGTAATGCTTACGGCAAAAGTATCCCTGTTTACGACAAGAGGACGGGTATATTTACGGTCGTATATTTCCCCCCTCTGGGTTGGGATAGAATACGTCCTTCGTGAAATATCCTTCGCTTGCTCAAGGTACACTGCCCCTGAAAGAATCTGCATTCCGAAAAGTCTTGCTGAATATATGCAAAAAACAACAATAAGAAGAATCCTAAAAACATTTATCCTGTTTCCCTGGTCTTCATGCATTTTACTGCCCCCGGCCTATCAGCATAAATTTGCAATTCCTTAATATCAGGAATAACAAAGGCGCACATATTGAATTAAGGCCTAATTCTATCCAAAAATCCGTATTGATAAATGAATAGGCGGGAATTACAGATCCCATAATTAGATGAAGCACAAACATCATTAATGCCTTTAAAATTGTGGCAATCGCGCAAAGGATAATTGGCATAATTACATACCCGAGAAATAACGAGTCTTTAAAAAGCCCCGCCAACGCGCCGATCAATGTGCGGATAAGGGAACTCATGCCAATTGGAGCTGTGGATAAAAAATCTATAAATAAACCCGACAAGAATCCTGAAATCTGCCCCGTCATGGTTCCGTTTACATAAGAAGAAAAAACCAGTACGCATAGAGCCAAATCGGGCATGACATTTAATATCGCGATTTTACCAAGCAAAGTTGATTGTAAAATGGCGAATGCGACGCAAAAAATTACAGTCCAAATAACGCTTCTAATCATCTAATGATCCTGTTAAATAAAAATCCTGGCTTTCAGCTTCAATAACAAAAACATACTCAAGCCTTGAAAAATCGATCATTGGAATAACATCTATTTCCAATGTTGTTTCATATTCAAGAATATTTATGCTGCTAACGCGGCCTAAATTAATACCGGCAGGATAAACTCCGCCCATGCCGCTTGTAATAATTATATCTCCGATATTTATTTCATCTCTTGCGCGTCTGGGGACAAGTTTCATTATCAGGGAATTTTCAGAACTCCCCTGCCCTTCTACGATTCCTTCAAAACGCGAAACTGAGAAACGGCATGATACAAAGGAATTAACGTCAAAAACAGGCATAACAAGGCTTTCAAGTATTCCTGTTTGCGTTACTTTTCCCACAAGGGCCTGCGTGCCGTTTTGCCATGCGACGACAGTCATGTTATTTGAAACTCCATGAGCGCTGCCTTTATTAATTACAAGGGCCGAGAAAAGATTATGAGGATCCCTTCCCGATATTTGCGCCGGGATCCGCCTGTACCGCAGAGTCCTTGAAAAATCAAGCTGTTCTTTTAACCTGATATTCTCCTGATAAATTTCTGCGTTGCTTCGTTCAAGTTCCTGATAACGGTCAAGCTGTTTTAACAAATCCGCGTGTTCTTTTCTTAAATTTGTAAGCTCCTTGATTGACAGCACCGTCCTTGAAATAAGCGACGACAATTCATAAATCCCGCCCCTGACTCCGGAAAAGAATGACAATCCGGCGTTTTTAACGCCGAAAATAAAATTCCTGCTTGAAACTAAAAGCAATAATGTTGAAATAATAACTAATATTACAAATACAAAAACAGAAGAATTGATCTGCGCTCTCGGTAATTTGCCGCCGCTCCTTCGCGAAGAATTACCAAAGGATTCACGATTCATGCCGTTATCCGTTCAATCTGTCATAAATATTCTTGGTAAGGTCGGCGCCTTTTATATAATCAAAATACTTGCCGGCGCCGAGGGCTACGCAGAGTTCAGGATTTTCCGCTATTATCGCGGGAACGCCCGTTTCTTTCTGTATTAGTTTATCAAGGCCTTTAAGAAGAGAGCCGCCGCCCGTCATTACAATTCCGCGATCAACTATATCCGCCGCTAGCTCAGGCGGAGTTTTTCCAAGTACTATTTTTATCTCGTCAATAATTTGATTAATTGGGTCTTTCAAGGATTCCCTTACTTCAACAGAGTCTATTTCAAGTCTGCGGGGAAGACCCGTAATCGCGTCGTTGCCTTTAACTTCCATCTTATCAATCATTTTTTCAGGCGACGCGTTTCCAATCTCTATTTTCAGTTTTTCAGCCATTTGTTCCCCGATTATCAGGTTATGAACGCTGCGTATATGTTTTATTATTGATTCGTCAAATTCATCGCCGCCTATTCGAATTGCGCTTGTGACAACCATCCCCCCCAGCGAAATAACTGAAATCTCGGTAGTTCCGCCGCCAATATCCAGAATCATGTGCCCAGCAGGCTCCCTTATCGGTATATCCGCGCCGATTGCGGCGGCAAGGCTTTCTTCTATTACGCGCACTTCCTTTGCGCCTGATTTATACGCGCTTTCTTCAACGGCGCGTCTTTCTACCTCTGTAATGCAGGAAGGCACTCCTATTACCATTCTAGGTTTAAAAAAACGGTAACGCGGAAAAACGCGGTCAATAAAGCAGCGAATCATTTTTTCCGTTGACTCAATATCCGCGATTACGCCGTCTCTCATAGGCCTTATGGCTATAATATTCTCAGGAGTTTTCCAAAGCATCCTCTTTGCGTCAGCGCCGACAGCTACAATTTTTTTCGTACCGCGTTCTACCGCAACCACGGAAGGCTCGTTCAATACTATGCCCTTACCTTTAATGTAAATAAGGGTATTACAAGTTCCCAAATCAATGCCAAAATCTGATGATATGCCGCCTAACATGGCTACCTCCGTTAAATATTGAGCCGCGCTCTCGCCTTGGCGTGAGCCCGATCCTGTCTAATAGTCGTTCTCCATTCTGAACGCGCTCTTGTTATATCGCCTCTCTGGTTATAAAGTTCACCTAACTGATAATGCACTTCCGCGTTCTCGCCAAAGTCATTTATAATGCTTAAATACTGTTTTTCCGCCCTGTCATACTCATCGCGGTTTCTGTATATTTCAGCTAACATAAAACGCGATGCGATAACTGATTTTGAATCGGCGGAAAATTCATTGCAGCGCGTAAGATAACTGACGGCTGTATTATACTCTTCCATTGCAATGTACGACCGCGATATTGATAACAAAAGATTGTCAGAAGGCTGTTTACCGGGAACAAATGCCTGGGTAAACGCTTCTACGCTGCCGCGGTAATCTCCGTAAGACGCGTATGCAAGACCAAGATATTCATGTATATCATAAGCGTCATAAGAAAGGCTGTTTGCTTTTTCCAGATACTTAACCGCAAGGTCGGCGTACTCACTGCCTTTATAAGCGTACGCTTTTCCCAGAACATAAAAAAGCCGCCCGTCTTTATTGGATTCTTTTTGAAGAAGCGCTTTTCTAAGCGAGAATATACATTCATTAATAAAGATAAGGGTATTCTGGCTGTTAATCTGCGCTATACCCATTTGATATGCGGAAAAACCGTTAATGGTAAGCAAAAAATAATCTAAAGGTTTCTCTTCTAACGCCAACTTGCTGAGTTTATACGCCTCTTCATAATCGCCTTCATTCCATATGCGTAAAAATTCTTTTCTTTCATTCTTTGCGCTGTTCTTAAATTGCAGAATTACAAATACGGAGATAATTACAACTACTACAGATAAAAAAGCGATTCCAAACGACCGAATTCTTTTGAGCCTGTATATATGCCTTCCATAATTGGACCAAGTATTACTGTCTAACATTGTTCTATATTAGGAATTCTACAGAAATTTCGATATAGTGTCAATGAAATTTATAAAAACTGATGTATTTAGCTTGAAAACAACTTAAAAAAGAGATATATTTGGGCAAGTGATGAACCAGGCTGCCGCCTGACCCCGTTGGAAAAATAGCGGTCGGGAGGAAAGTCCGGGCTCCGCAGGGCATGATGCCGGGTAACTCCCGGGACTGGTGGTATCCTAGAAGTTTGAATTTTACCACGAACCACACGAACCAACACGAACAACGACAAGATTTCGAAGGATAAGTTCGTGTAAGTACCGAAGGTACTGATTCGTGTGGTTCGTGGTTGAAATTCTTCTTTTTGGCTTCCTCCAGGACAGATAGCGCCACAGAAAATATACCGTCTGACCGTTAAAATGGTCGGATAAGGGTGAAAAGGCGGGGTAAGAGCCCACCTCGGCGTTGGCAACAACGTCGGAAAGATTCCGGCTTCGCCGGAAAACGGCAAACCTCATCAGGAGCAAAGTTGAATATGCGCGACGGCGGCCCGCCGGTCAAGCGCGGGTAGACTGCAAAAAAGGGCCGAAAACGGTTCTTTTAGACAGATGGCAGCCTCAGAGCTTAAGCTTTTGAGTACAGAACCCGGCTTATGGTTCATTGCTTTTTTTTGATTTTATTCGCAAAAACTTCACACAAAGAGCACGAAGGATTTCTTTGTGATCTCCTCTTTCTCCATGTTCTTTATGAATAAAGTGCTCTAATTCAATAATTTGAGGGTGTTTTTAAAGGTTATATCTATATCTTGGCGAATTTTTGGGTTATACTTTCAAGATTATTCCGTATTATTTTTTTAATTTCTCCTTTATAAGCGATATCCGGCATTAAAAGGCGAAAAATATCCGTTTTTAGAGCTGTAGCAATGCTTTCTAATGTCTTATCGCTCACCCATGTTCGGCAAGCTTTTATATCCTTAAACATCATAGTTGAAATTCCGGCATTTTCTGCAAGTTTTTCCTACGAAATGCCCAATTTTTTACGATATTTTTTAAGATTAAACGATAAAATCTTCCTAACTTTGGTAGGTTTTGCTTTCATACATATAGAATATGATCGATTACAAAATCGTTTAGTACAATTATAAGCTTTTTATAGTATTTTAATAACATATTGACAATATCTACCCAAAAACTTGCGCTTAAAGTTTGGCGGCAAAAGATTTTTTTTTGCGCCCGTTAGAAGAAACTGCGAAGCAGTTTCACGGGCGCAAAAAAATGTGGCGGAACAAAAAAGCACAAAAGGCGTAAGCCCGACTGGATTTTTTCGTAGCCCGCCGCCGAATAGGCGGCGGAGCGTTAACCGTTTGTTAGGCGATGGACGCATTACCAAATAAAATTAGTACTCTTAGTTAGATAATAATCTAGTTTGCTCAGAATTAAATATTCCGGATTGGATTAATATTTCCAGATTATTTTTTGTAATAAGAACAGGATCAAGTAAATAAGCCTTTACCAATCTTTTTCCATTATGATAATTTTGGGCTAAATCACCGGTAGCAAGAATTGCGCCGGGAACAAATGGATCTTGCCCCATAAGTATCTGCTCGGTTAAAATAATAGCAGATTCAGCCAATTTGGATGTATCCATGAAAACAGTACTGTACTGTTCACCATTTTTAATGGAAACAGCAGATTCAAATTCAGCATCCAGACCACATATTACCGGAAATTTATTTCTATATCTGGAATTGGATTTACATGCTTCAATAACAGCTCTTGCAATCTGATCATTTGGGGCTAATATTGCATCTAATGTAACATTATTGGCATCAGTTCTTAAGAGGTTTTCCATACGAGTCCTGGCAATAGGAGCATACCAATTTTCTGTGGTAATTCTCTGATAATTGGTAGTATCAGCTGATGTTCTGGGGTAAGGTCCTATTACTTTAAGAACGCCTCTGTCAATATAAGTATTCAAGACATCCATTGCACCGTCATAGAATCGATTTGCAGAAATATCTGTGGGAGAACCGGCAAACAGTGTAATATATTTTGGATTTGTGCTTGATATGTTTTCCAGATCCAATTCATATACAATACTTTGAGCCTGTAAAGCTCCGACTCTAAAAAAATTGTATGTTATATAATAATCATAGTCTGCATTTTTAATAAACCGATCATAAGATATAACCGGCACTTTTTTACGCGCAGCCTCTGAAAGCAGAGAAGTAAGACCGGCATCACCATAATAAGCTGCTGACTCACCAATTATTAAAGCCTTTGCCCCTCTATCAAGGAAACTCTTTATTTGTTGATTCTGTAGTGTTTGATTATTAGTCGCCCATTGTATTTCTACACGAAAACCACGCCTTTCAGCTTCAGTTTTAAGTATATTACCATCTCTAGTCCATCTAGATGTTTCTGGACTTGGTAAAGCAATACCAATAAATATCCCTGTAGTTGAAGATTGGGCGCTGCAATTAATTGAAATAAAACCAAAAAACAACAAAATCCAAAGAGCAAAAAACAATTTCCTTTTCATTTGAAACACCTTCCTTAAAAAATAAATTTAAGAAACATAAGTTTCTTATTTATTATATACAATAATTTCTAAAATATTGTCAATATTTACCCCAAATATATTTTCAAAATATTTTATCACTTTTGTGTTTCGTATAACGTTCCGGCGGTAAATGACGTTTTTTTGCGCCCGATAAAGAAAAATACGAAGCATTTTTACAGGCGCAAAAAAATGTGGCGGAGAAAAAACGCACAAAGGGCGCAAGCCCGACTGCGTTTTTTCGTAGCCCGAGCCGCCGAAGTCGGCGAAGCATATACAGACCTGTTATGTGCAGTTGGGGCGTATTCCATTTTTATTTATTGCAATTTTCATATAATTCTTTATAACTTATTTCAGGATGTGTATATCTTTTCCTGTTTTGAGTTAAGGTTTTATAATTTATTGCTTTTTGAGGACAAAATTGAATACACGCCACACATTGCTCACAATGATGCTTATATTCTGGTCGGTTATTTACCATTTCGATATTTTTTACTGGACATACTTGTTCACATATATTACAGCCAATACAATTATTATTAACTGTGAAATCGTTATCCATATTTGACACTTCTTTTATAAATTTTTCATTCATGGATTTAAATATTTTCGTTAATTTATTTATATTATTACCTTTTCTCTTTTTTATAGAATTTATTATTGTGGAAAGTTTTTCATTTG
>Ga0268262_10000782_pt1 | contig 41264 bp, 33 predicted proteins | sample TergutNc150P3_FD_190354 | JGI IMG/M metagenome (GOLD analysis project Ga0268262, IMG submission 190354) | Nasutitermes corniger P3 segment gut microbial community from laboratory colony in Florida, USA - Nc150 P3 (SPAdes) (version 2) | ecosystem: Host-associated > Arthropoda: Insects >...
CAAGAGTCATTCCAAACCCTTCAAATGCACTTGTCATAATAAATATGCTCGCTTCTTCAAAATAACTTTCTGGTTCTCGCTGGCCTTCAAAATAAATCCTGTCTAAATTTTTAGCTTTTTCTTTTATGGTTTCCAAATCTTCACCATCGCCAACAATTTTCAAATTCCAATCGTCATATTTTTTTGCGATTAAAATTATTTTCCATATCTCAATTATCAAAGATAACCTTTTTTGATATTCAGAAATTCTACCGACAAATAGAATGGTTTTGTGTTTTTTTTCAAAATCTATTTCTTTAGAATTCAAGTTAAGCGGATTGGTTATAACTCTTAATTTTTTAGAGTCTCTTTTAGGTTGCAAATCCTTGTAATGTTCCAAAATTTTTTCGCTTAAAGGCACAAGCACATCTGAATTGTCATAAGCATAATTTAAATTTCTCAAGTCTCTGCATTTTTTAACAAACTTTACAAAAAAAACAGGAAAAAATTTTGCTTTTTCTCCAAAATAATCAATGGTCATTAAAATTGGAAAATGCAAACATGATATTATTTTCGCATTTGAATTTTTTGCGACCTTTTTTGCTAAATTAGCCCAAGGAATATTCTGACATTCCTGATTTATAATTATATTTATATTTTCTTTTTGTATTGTATTTTTTAGTATGTTTATGTTTTGCAAAGTGTCTATTTTTCTCCAATCACCAAAAATTTTAAAATGCTTGACTTTTGAACTGATCAAATTATCTGAAAAATCTAAACAGCACAAATTTACATTATAGCCCATACTAACAAATTCATTTGCCAAAATTCTCGTGACAATATCTACTCCGCTACGGGAAGAAACAGTGCGCAATAGAAAGAGAATATTCATCATTTTTCCTTGAAACTGGCGCACGTTCCAAAAAACCATGCGGCAAAACCTGTTGTTGGCAAATACATAGAAATTGAATCTACCAATCCTAAAATTGCTATAACTATAAAACCCGAAAGTAAAGCATAAAAATTAGGGTTTAACCCTGTTTTAAAAAAATAAATAAAGAATTGAAACAAACAAGAAAAAATAAAAATGCTCAAAAGAATAAAACCTATAATTCCATGTTCTGTAAGAACCATTAGGTAAATATTGTGAGCATGTAAATTAGTATTGTGAGCCTGTGCGGTTACAAGTGCTGGAGATGTATAATAAAGACCTGTGGTTTTTAAAAAGGTTTTAAATTTTATATAAAAATTACCTGCGCCTATTCCTAAAAACTTATTGTCTTTAAATATATTTAAAGCAGAAACCCATACAACAACTCTTCCAGTATTACTCTCATCCATTTTTCCAGAGAGCAGTGAAGAAAATGATTTTTTTATAAATAAGTCGTCTGGAAGCATTTTCCATACCACGATGCTTAATAGTAATACTGTGATTATAACAACTACAGAATATGAAACTATTTTAGAGGTATTTATTTTTTTATTTTTACTAAGCACAAAAGATAAACCGCATAGTACAAGTCCCATAAAAATTCCGAGCAAACCCATGCGCGTTCCGCTTAATATAATTGCAAGAAAAACTAAAAAAGTTCCCATTACAATTATCTTTTTTGTATGTATTTTTTCTAAAAAACAAATCGTTATCCATATAGTCCAGGTTACAACTAACACTACCGCATAAGCAGTTGCAACTGTTAGAGAGATACCTACTCTTATATTATCCGTAACAGCTTTTTCAATAAATCCGGCTAAAATTAAATAAGAACCGTATATGGATAAAAAATTTACAATTTCTTTTGAATTCCATTTTATAAGGGCTGTCCATGCAAAAATAAAAAGAGCGCTTAAATATCCCAAATAATGATTAATGTTTATTTTATATGGTTGAATAAAAAGAATAGCTAAAATATACGCTATAGGCAAAAGCAATATCCATAAAAATGATTTATTTTGCTTTGATTTGAGAAAAGTATGAAGAAAATGCAAAATTGCTGCAAATAAAATAATATAAATTAAAGTATATGCTTTAGGAGCCATTTGGCTAGACGCAATAATTACAAGTAAAAGGGCCAAATATTGTTTATTCAACACAAACGAACAAAAAAATGAGAAAAATATAGCTAAAAGAATTAAAACTGTTACCATTTGGTAAAACCGGCTTTTAGTAATCTCTTAATATTATTTTTACTCTCTTCTTCGTATGAAATTTCGTTGTTTAAAATTCCGCGCAAAATCAAGATTGAACAGACGATTGCAGCAGATAACAGAAAACTTACCGCCGCCCAAATAGCCCTCTTTGGCTTGCTCTTGTAATCTGCCAAATATGCATCCTGCACAATCTGTATAACTGGCAAATTCTTTGCCGCATTGCCCTCTTCCATAACAATATTGCTCTCTATGGCTTCAAGCATTGTAAAAAGCCTCTTAAAATCGCTTTCCAGTTTTTCTTGTTCAATAAGTTTTTCTGCCGCCCAGTCTGAATTTATATAAACGGAATTCTTGCTTGGCAAATAATCTTTTGAATATTCTCCGCGCAATTTCTGAAATTCTTTTTCTAAAATAGCTCTTCTTTTGCGAAGCTCTGCTACCGAGGAATTATCTGTTCCAGCCCTGCTTTCGCTAATTCTCATATTATTAATTTGTTCTTCATAACTCACAAGCACAGCTATTGTCAACTTCAATTGAGATTCCAAATCCAATAAATTATTGGCTCTGTAAAAATCTATTAAAACATTGCTCAAAGAATCTACAGAAGCCACAATGCTCTGTTTAAAGGTATTCAAATGCTCTATTGTTTGCAGCGCACGTTCCCTTCTCAGTTTTATGTATTTGGTATTTGCTTCTTCAACAACAAAACGAACCAAATCTCTAGCAAGTACTTTATTTTTTGCCTCATATTCGCAAGAGATTATTCCTGTTAGTTCATCAACGCCTATCTTTATGTCTTTATCAAAACGCTTAAGCAATGTTTCTTTGTACTTTGCTCTTTTGTAAATTGTATCTAGCCTGAATTTTTCTATTGTAGCCAACTGAACGTCTCTTCCACTAACAATTTCTAAATATAAATCTTCGTTCTCTTGCGTTCCAATATTTCCAAGGCCTGCTCCAAGCGAACTGAGCATATTTGATGAAGATGCATTTTTTACCAAAGAATTTATGTTTGTCGTTTTGGAACTAGTATCCAAAAACACCCTAATTTCGCTTTTGTAATATTCTGGCGAAATCCAAGCTATAACAAATCCTAAAATTCCAGCGAGAAATGGAATTCCAATTGAATATTTTTTTCTTTGCAGTAAAAAAATTAGAATTTCAATTAAAGACATATTTCTTTTAATTCCATTTAAAAGCTACAGGTATTGTGTCTAAAACAGGAAGTGCGTGCAAGAACGACCTGAATGCGTATTCGGTTGCTGCACGGGCTTGCAAAATTATATCCATATTGGCTCTAACATTGAGTTCTGTTTCTGATTTTTGCCTTGCCTCTATTGCAAAATGGTCAGTTGCCCTGTATTTATTGAAAATGCCGTTTCTTTGGTCATATACTTCTGCCGTTTCTGGGTGCAATTCGTGTGCGAGGATTTTTATTGGCGGGAATTTTATGAAAAGCGTGTCTGTGCGGGTTGTGTCTATTTTCATATCTTTGCAGTTAATGCCAAGTTTTATGGTTCCGTCTATAACCGCAAGCATTTTCTTTTCGGTGCCCGGAACGGGAATTCCAAACATTTCCTTGCTGTTCACATCCTTAATCACAGCTGTGTATCTGTAAACAAGGGAAATGAATTCCGCCACCGGAAAAACCTCACGCACATTCACGTGAATGCTAGTTTCCTGCTTTGGGGTTATAACCTGCCCGCCGTTAAGAGAACGACCGACCAAAACACCTATAGTGGCGATTGCCGCTACAAGCAATAACAATAAAACGAGTGTGAGTCTAAACATATTACCTACTTGGTTAATAAATAAATTGTTACTGTTGTTGACAGTATACCAACAAGTGATGCTACAAAATATGTAATATCTTTTACTTGTTCATAGCCTGTACGTGGTATCTCAATAAAATCTCCGGGTAAAATTTCACCCTTTGCCCAATCTACGGAAGTTCTTTTTCCTTCTCTCATAACAGAAACTCTTGAAAAATCTCCGGTTATTATTGTAACTCCGCTCGCTGCCACATAATCTACTGCGTGCATAGAAGAATTATAAGGTACTTTTCCAACCGTTGCTGTGGCACCACCAACATATACAAAAGGTGCTTGTATGTGGAATTCTATTTCGACTAATGGCTCTGGCACAAAAGTGCTCATTTGGCTGATGTTAATCCATCTCGTATAGCCATCCAGTGGGTATTTTATGCTTATCTCATTGCTCCCGTTCTCAATATTTATGCCAGCTTCTTTCACGTATTCCTTTAATGTACGTCCAGAAACATGCGGAATTGTTATAGCTTTTCCCGAATTGATTATCTCTATGGTTTGGTGCCAATCCCTTCCGGGAACAAATACAATATCGTTAGGTTTCAAAAGCATATTTTCCGTAGTGGCAATTGTATCACCCATTCTGTAGATGTAAACGCTGTCTCTGTTAGCCCAGGCTCTAAAGTTGCCTGCTGAGTAAATAGCTCCTTTAACACGTGCCTGCCCACTAACCGTAACCTGCCCTGGATTCCAAACAGAGCCTTGAACATTCACAATAAAACGGCGAAGCTGAACCAAATGCACCCCTATATATTTTTGGTCGTAGCGGCTTTTTAGTTTGTCCAAAATCCTTCGTTTTGCTTCGTAAAGGGGAATATTGTTAACGTTAACAAGCCCAAATCCCTGAATGGCAACCATTCCTTCTGGCGAAACTTGAAAGCCGTCTATTCCTGTGGGAAAAAGAATTTCAAAAAAATCACCAGGACCAATTATGTAATTTGAGTCTATGGATGTTTCCAAATTTACAGGGTTTTGCACCATTTGGTCTCGTTGCCTAACAAGCTGTTCTTCATAAAAAACGGGCTTTGAAATCGCTTGAATTTCGGCTTTTGATGCTGAACCTTCTGCCGCGTTTGCGAACGAGAACAAGGCCATAAGAATAATTGTAAAAAAGCGTATCATTTTACCAACTCATAATATACAAAACTGTGTTCAGGCAAAATTTCTGGGTGGAATATAAATATGAGGTCTGCCAAAACCAAATCTGGATATGCCACACCGGATTCGTAAAAATCCCTGCTTCCGTTTTTGCCCGTGCGTTTTGAGCTTTGATAGATTTTGTTGTTTTGCCAAGAAGGAAATATGTGCATTCTCGGTTCGTTTTGCGTAATTTCTGCCTTGCCCCTCCAAAGGCTTGGATGCAACCAAAACTCTGCCTGCGTTCCGCTTTGCAAGGCAGTCTCTATATTGAGCGTTAAAAGCCCCGTTTGAGGCGTGTTTTCCCAAATATATTTTGCTCCAGCATCTCGCAAAAATTTTGCGAAGTAGCTGTTGCCGCCGCCCGCAAGCCATTCGGAGCCTTGGGGGTATCCTGTGATAACAGAGGGTTTTTCGGTAGAGTTCAGAGCTTGTTCCGCAAGCAAATTATACTTGTGAACAGTCTCTTTGAAAATTGAATCTGCTTCTTTTTCCTTTCCAAACAATATGCCAAAAAACTTTAACCATTCAAAGCGGGCAAGAGGGTGGCTCTCCATCCACTCGGCGGTTAAAATAGCCGGAATTCCCGCGGTTTTAAGGCGGGGGTAGTCATCGTAAATGGTGGAGCCTGTGCCAAAGGTTAAAACTATGTCTGGGTGCAAAATCAATATGGTTTCTAAATCCAGAGCGTTTCCGCTTCCAACCTGTTTTATGGAAAGAGAGTCTATTAAGTTTTGCATTTTTTCGCTGTAAATCAAATTTCTGTTTTCAACAGCTACTATATTCGGGAGCAAGCCCATTTTTTCCATGAATGCTATAGCCACTGTGGAAAGCACCACAGCTCTTTTAATTGGGATTTTAATTACAGGCAAATTTTTTAAGCTATCTGGAATTTTATTCTCGTTTGAATCCAAGAGCAGCCAGCGGTGATTTTCTAAGTCCCCATTCCATGCTTCTTTTATGCTCAAAATTTTATAACTATCGCCATAATACACACTAAAATGCTCTGCCTGCTCGCTGTTTTCTTTTGGCACGGATTCTTTTGCGCAAGAGGCAAAAAAAACCAAAATGAAAGAGCTGAGTAAAAATTTCATATTAAAAACTGAATCCGAAGGATGTTGGCACAACCAATTCCCTATAAGAACTCATCAAAAAATCGTCTGTCATTCCAGACAAATAATCTGCCGCTATGCGTGCAGGGCCATTTGCCTTAAAATATTTTCCGCTTTGGTCTTTTTCCCATTTTTGATATTGTTCTTTAATATTGCCTCGCAGTTTTTTTTCTATAAGAGATTCCATAACAAAATTAAACATATTCTGTATTTTGGAATCTTCAGACATTTTTCTGGGAGCATCGTAAATATTTTCGTAATTCCATTTTTTCAAGTTATTCAAGGCGTTAAAAACATCTTTTGAAAAAGATATGGAATTTTTGCCATAGCTGTTGTTTATTATATCCAAAACAAGAGAATTAACTATGAGTTTATTGGTATTTCCAAGAATTTCGGCTACATCTGCTGGAATTTCCTCTCTTTTTATCAAATTCACTGCAATGGCATCTTCTATATCCCTGCCTATATATGCAATAACATCAGAAACTCGCACAATGCAGCCTTCCATTGTCATGGGTCGCAGTTTTTTTGTTGCGCTTTCATCAACGAGGCATGTTTGGTATTCCTCAAAAAGCATTTCCTTTGTTTTGCTGGAATTATTTTTATATTCCGCATCAATCCATTCTCCGTTGTGGCAAAGTATGCCATCCAAGGTTTGAATGCACAAGTTTATATAGTGCTTTCCATCGGTTTTTTCAATTTCGTACAACTGCCTAAAGCTCTGAGCATTGTGGCAAAAACAACCTTCATCTTTGCTTTTCAAAAAAGCGGAGAGAAATCGCTCCCCAGTATGCCCAAATGGTGCATGCCCAACATCGTGCCCAAGGGCTATTGCCTCTATTAAATCTTCATTGTATTTCAAAACCCGCCCAAGGGTTCTGGCTATTTTTGCCACAAGCTGAACGTGCAGCACCCTGTGCGTTAAGTGGTCGTTTTCGCACAGATAAAACACTTGAGTTTTGTCTATGTAGCGGGTATAGGCTTGGGAGTGTATAATGCGGTCGGTATCGTGAAAGAAGGGCGGCCGAATTTCGCTTTCGTGATTTTCGGGGAGAAATCTCACTGCATCTGCGTTTTTAGCGGCATCTTTGGAAAGCAATTCTTCTGCTGCATGTCTGTGCAGTTCAGCGAGAATTTCCGGTTTTACATCTTTTATTGGCATAGGTTGTAAGGTAGCAATTTTACTGCGCTCCTTTTCCGGCTAAAACTACGTAAATAGTTCTGATTAAAATTTGAATGTCTAGCAGAATGGAGGCGTTGGATAAATAGTAAATATCGTAGCCAAGTTTTATTTTTACGTCTTCAATATCGTTATCGTAATGGTGGCGAACCTGAGCCCAGCCTGTTACGCCCGGTTTCATCTTTAAACGGCTTGCGTAAAATGGAATGGTTTTGCGGAGTTCTTCTATAAATACGGAGCGTTCGGGTCTAGGTCCCACCATGCTCATATCGCCTTTCAAAACGCAAATCAGCTGTGGAATTTCGTCTATGCGGTATTTGCGTATGAATTTCCCGACTTTTGTTATGCGGTTATCGTTTTTTCTTGCCCATTGTGGGCCGTCTTTTTCTGCATCTAGCTTCATAGAGCGAAATTTATAGATTGTGAATGCCCTTGAATACAAGCCCACTCTCTGTTGCTTGTAAAAAACTGGACCTTTGGAATCCAACTTAATTGCAATGGCGGTTATGAGTAGCATGGGAAACGTTAGAACAAGCAAAATCAAGGCTGTTGCGATATCCATAATTCTTTTCACAGTGGCCTGCCAAGGCAGCAAATTAAGCACAAAAAGCTCTTGCAATTCTTTGGAGCGCACAAGCATTGGCTGGCTAGACGTTTTAAAATTCTTTGCACATTCCCACAAACTTGGCACCAAATAGACTTTTACGGGCAGGTGAGCTACCCAATATAAAATTTCATTGATTTTCTTTTCGGAATTGTTGCGGTGAGCTATGATAATCGCTTGTACATTGTTTTTTTTGATTAAGTTTGGCAAATCTGCATAAGTCCCCAAAATTTGCAAGCCTTCAAAAGTTTTTTCCGGCCCATAACTTTCTTCCACAATGCCTATAACTTTTTGCCCAAGTTGAGGATTATCTTTGAACAACTGCGAATATTCCCGCGCTTCATTTGTGCAGCCGAGCAAAAGAATACAATCTGCACCCCAACCTTTGCTGAGGAAATGCCGCAAAATTTTGCAAATCAAAAGCCTGAAAATGCTAACAGAAATCCAAACCCAAAAAAAGTATTTTGAAGCGAGAGCAACATATTTAAGGAATTTGTCTATGTCAAATGCACTTTTGCCAAACAAGGCGGCTACGGTTAAGCAATATGCAGCTCCAACAATTTTTAGCATATACATAACATGAGCCGTGCGAGACTCCAAAAGCCACCTACGATATGCTCCTGCGCATAAAAATATCAAAAACCAATACAAAACGGCAAGGGCTATGTGTTCTGTGTATGTTGGCAAAAATATGAGGAAGCACAGGCTGCTCGCCACGCAGTCAAAAATGATGAGCAATAATTTTTCAAGGGTCGTAGCCCGCATATATTAATATAATATAAGAAAGAATTTGCAGAAAGTGCGAAAATTTCGCAAAAAAATAATTTTTTACAAAAGAAATACATATTGAATACACACATAAAATACAATGGTGACGTTTCTATAACTTTTGTTAAAAAATCTCCATTCAAGGGGGGATATTTTCTAGATTACTTTTATGCAGATTTCAATAGCTTCTTTAATGGAAAGCAGCGGTGTGGTTTTTGGAACAAGTGGGGCGAGAGGGCTTGTAAGTGATATGACAGATGAAGTGTGTTATGCCTATACCCTTGGGTTTTTGCAACACACCCTCACAAACAAAAATGCAAAAAAGAAGGTAGCAATAGGCGGCGATTTGCGTCCAAGCACCCCACGCATAATGGCAGCTTGCATGGCAGCGGCAAAAAACGCAGGCTTTGAATGCGACTATCAAGGCTTTTTGCCAAGCCCCGCCCTTGCGCTTTACAGCATAAAGAAAGGAATCCCTAGTATAATGGTAACCGGAAGCCACATACCAGACAACAGAAACGGCATAAAATTCTGCGATTATTACGGAGAAATAACAAAGGATGATGAACAGGGTATTCGCGGGCAAATGGTGGATATGTCTTCTTGGGACAAGGGACAAGGGACAAGGGACAAGAAGGATTCAAATGGAGAGGCGTTGAAAATTTACAAGGAATATATTTTAAATCTGTTTCCCAAAAATTCCTTGCAGGGTGTGAATATCGCGTTTTTCCAGCACTCCGCGGTTGGCAGGGATATTGCGGTTGAAATTTTAACCGAGCTGGGGGCAAATGTAAAAGCGGTGGGGCGAAGCGAGAAATTTGTGCCTGTGGATACAGAGGCTATTCGCAAAGAAGACGTGGCTTTTGCAAAACAGCTTTGTGCAAGCGGCGAGTTTTTTTGCGTGGCAAGCACAGACGGAGACTCAGACAGACCGCTTTTATCCGATGAAAACGGGGTTTGGCTTAAAGGCGATTCGCTTGGGATTTTAGCGGCAAAAGCACTTGGGATAGAGGCAGTTGCCATTCCCGTTAGTTGCAACACGGCTGCCGAGAAAAGCGGATTTTTCAAGGAAGTTTTGAGAACGAGAATTGGAAGCCCTTTTGTTATTGAGGGAATTAAAAAATTGCAGGGCAAATACAAGAGTGTTGCGGGTTTTGAGGCAAACGGCGGTTTTTTAACCGAGAGTTTAACAACAAGAGATGCTCTAACACCCATTATCGCAACCATTATAGATAGCAAAAAACAGGGATTGAAGATTTCGGAGCTTCTCGCAAAATTACCGGCAAGGTATGCAGGGAGCGGTATAACCAGAGGCTTTTCGGTGGATGCTACAGACGGCTACAGAATAGAATTTGAAAACGGAGATATTATCCATTTGCGCAAAAGCGGAAACGCCCCAGAATTCCGTTGCTACACAGAGAGCAAAACCCCCGAACACGCGGAACTTTTGAGCGATAAGTGCATAAAAACTTTTGAGCTTTGGAAAATCATGGGTTCAAAGCTATATGACGAATTAAAGGAATTGACAAAAAAAGAGATAAAACACCTAGAAGAAAACATTGCCCCGATGCACTTTGAAATGCTCCGCGACAGTCCAAAATACGATGAATTTGAAAAAAAAGGCAGGGAAATTTTGGAGCAGGGAAAGGCTGCGGCTTTTTTAATCGCAGGCGGGCAGGGTTCCAGACTCGGTTTTGAAGGGCCAAAAGGGGTCTTTAGGCTGGAGTCCCTTGGCAAATCTATTTTCCAAATACACGCAGAAAATATGTTGAAGCTGGGGAAAAACATACCTTTGGTTATAATGACAAGCCCGCTGAACAATAGGGAAACAATAGAACATTTTGAGCAAAATAATTATTTCGGTTTGGACAGGAATAAAATTAAATTCATTGAACAAGGCACCATTTTTGCAATGTCTCCGAATAGAGAACTTATATTTGAAAATACCGGCGATTTATTTTTAGCCCCAGACGGCAATGGTGGTTGCTTTCACGCACTTTCTGCGAGCGGAGGTTTGAAATGGCTTGAGGAGCAGGGCATAGAAGTTGTTTTTCTGTATGGGGTGGATAATATTCTAGCAAAACCCTGCGACCCACCTTTTATAGGAGCCTTTTTAGATTCAAAAATGGCTGCGGCTTCCAAGGTTGTGAAAAAGAAATACCCCGAAGAAAAAATGGGCGTATTTGCCTTTAAAAACGGCTTGCCGGGAGTTATTGAATATAGCGAAATCTCGCCAGAACTGGCAAAAAAACTAGACGGCGGCAATATTCTCGCTCATCTATTCACAATTGAGTCTCTGAAAAAATTAGAAAAGAAACCTCTGCCTTGGCATTTGGCTGTTAAGCGTGTTTGCGGCGTAGAAAAAGCGTTTAAGTTTGAGCAACTCTTATTTGACGCTTTCCCAGAGCTCGGAACTATGTATTTGACAGGCGTTTTGCGAGAGGAGGAATTTGCTCCGATTAAAAACGCAAGCGGCGAAGATTCACCAGAAAGCGCGGTGGAGATGTTCAAAAAAAGACATGAACCCCTATGCCACTGAGCAACAGAACACCTCCTGCTATGTAAAAAATATTCCGTGAGGACTGAGCATCTTGTGCTTTGTTGTAGGTTTCTTTGTACTCCTTTCCTTCTTTTTTCAACTTCACGCTCTCATCGTAATAATCGGTTTTTTTGGAATTTTTATACATTCCAACACCAAGCGCGGCAACTCCGAGAACATCCAAACCTATGGCTACGAATGTAGAGGTTTTGATTTTAGATTCGGTTGGTACATTGGAAGGTATTATTTTTACTTCTTCTTTTGAGGGTTCTGCGACTTTTATTTGCTCTCTAGGTTCCTCTTTTTTGAGTTTCACAAACATATTAGGCGACTTTTCGCGTATCGTCTCCAGCAAGCCTTTTAAATCTGGCGATTCGCTCACTATTTCGCCCAACAGGATTCCGCTATTTGTTTCGTAAAGACCTATGTTGAGCGTGAGCACATTGCCAAGTTTGCCAACAGAGCCATAGGTTATGTAGTCGCTTTTGAGGGCTTTGCCTATTTCTATATACCCTGAAGACGAGAAATCTTTTTTTGTTCCAGAAACGGCGGCTATTAGCTGGTCGCGGCTCATTATGGAATAATCACGCGGCAAAATCCCAGCGGCTTGCCTTCTAAGCTCGTCTGTCAAGAACCTTGTTTCGTGTACCGTCAGCTCAACCTCATCGTCAACTGATACTATTTCCAAAACAGCGATTTTGGCGGCGTATGCCGTTTGCAAAGCTATGAGAGCGAATAAAAACCATTTTAACATAAACATATTCCTTATTATTTTTCCCACTTAAGTTTCGGATAGCCACCCGCATTGTATTTAAACTCAGTTCCAAGTGTTGAGGCAAATTCTGTGGTTTGCATATCTGCGGTTGTTTTGCCTACGCTTTTGCCTATGGCGTCGGTTTGCTTACTAGTTGTCTGGTCGTAATAGCTGTTGGTGATTGTACTAACACCCCCGCTATCCCACTTATACATATACATACCCACCAATCCACCTACATAGCTCGTCCCTGATACTTCGCCAATAGAGTAACTGTTGCTAATTTTGCTTGGGTTAACGAGATTGTAAACAACGTTATCCTCACCACAGGCACAGCCAGCAAGACCGCCGACTCTACTGTTCCCATACACCGTGCTTGTGGAATAACAGTCGCTGATTGTTATTCCCACGGAAAAACCTACCAGACCGCCAACATCGGAGCCTGATCCAGATTTCGTTTTTACTATGCACTTTGAATAGCTACTGCTAATGCTTCCATTATAAGCTTCGCCAAGAAGGCATCCGACACCAGAAAGACCATAAATGTAAGAGGCGACAACGCCAAGTTTTTTTATTACACCACCGTTGATATACCCAAACAAGCCTATAGTACGACCATTTGTGCCATCATAATAATAAACACCACTAACTATATGCCCGTCCCCGTCAAATGTTCCCCGAAATGAATGAGTTTTATCTTTCCCTATAGGTGTCCAAGTATTATCGGCTTCGTAATATTCCCATTTATCTTTCCAGCCTGTAGTGTCGTTTAGCATAATATCTGCATTTAGCGTTATTGTTTTACCGTAGAAATCAGTAGTGCCATCATTCACAAGCTGGGCAAGCCCTGCCAACTCCTCTGCTTTGCTTATGCGGAACGTTTCTCTGGTCGCATTGTACCAAGATATATCTGCCTTTCCACTCCAAATACCCTCCTTAGTTACCGGAGAACCTCCACTACTGCTCTGAACTACGCTAGATGAAGATACTGCCACAGAACTAGAACTTGGCGTGGAATTAGAGCTTGGGGTAGCAACGGAGGAACTGCTGTTACTGCTACTACTGCCTGCCTGAACAACACTAGATGAATACAACGCCGCAGAACTTGAGCTTTGAGCAGCAGAAGAACTGCTAGACTTTGACCCAGCCGAAGACGGGTTGCTTGCTCCTTTGCCAGACGAGCTGCTTGTTGTTTCCTGTTCATTTATATCGGGTAAATCAGAGCAGGATATAAAGAAAGCCAAGCCGAGGCATAAGGTTGCCAGCGTTATTTTATTGAGTTTGTTTTTCATTTTTTCTCCAATTTGAGGGATGGAAACTTTTTATGGTAATAAAGTAGAAATAAATTTTCTATATTATCTCTCCACACAAAAACGAGGTAAGCTATGCTAGACCAAAAAGTTTATTTAGACGATATCTACGAAAGCGAAAAATGCGGTGGTTCGCCGTTTAAGGCTGTGGTTATGATGTCCAAGGAATCTAGGTTCATAAATAACCAAGCACATCAAGGTTTTATTCAGTTAGAAGAAAAACCCACAACCATAGCTATGAACAAGTTTAAACAGAACAAGCTATCTGTAGTGGTTCACGAAAAAGAATGAAACTCTCAAATTTCTTTTACGCAACGCTTCGCGAAATTCCAAGCGATGCGCAATTGCCAAGCCACATATTTTTAATGCGAGGCGGCTACATAAAGCCATTATCCACAGGTATATACAGCATATTACCCTTGGGGCTCAGGGTTATTCGCAAAATTGAAAATATAATAAGGGAAGAGATGAACGCCGTAGGCGGAATGGAAGTGGATTTGCCTGTGGTGCAAACCGCCGAGCTTTGGAGCGAGGCTGGCCGCTACCAAGCGATAGGAGACGAACTGCTCCGTTTCAAAGACCGCAACAGCCACAATATGGTGCTGGCAATGACCCACGAAGAAGCCATTACCGATATGGCTCGCTACGTGCTCTCCAGCTACAAGCAACTGCCCTTTATGCTCTACCAATTCAAAACAAAGTACAGAGACGAAGCACGTGCGCGCGGCGGCTTGATTAGAGTGCGCGAATTTGAAATGAAAGATGCCTACAGCTTTCACTCCACATCAGAAGATTTAGACAAACACTACGAACTTGAATACAAAGCCTACCAAAAAATTTTTGGCAGGGTTGGAATAGAACCCGTTATAGTTCAATCCGACACGGGAATTATGGGCGGCAAAATTGCTCACGAATTTATGCTAGACACACCTAGCGGTGAGGATTACTTAATTATATGCAAACACTGCGGCTACCAAGCGAACAGGGAAATAGCCGAGTTTAAAAGGCAACCAGTTGATGGAAATTTGAGTCTTGAAAAAGTAGCAACGCCAAGCAAACAAACCATTGACGAGGTTTGTACTTTTTTAAAAGCGAACAAAAAGAATGCTGGCAAATGCGTGTTCTTTGACGTTGAAGGTAAATTAATAGTTGCCTTGGTTCAAGGTTATTTAGAGGTGAGCGAAACAAAACTGAGAAATTTTTTGAAGGTGAAAACCTTAATTCCAGCATCTGAAGAACTGATAAAAGCAAGCGGAATGATACCGGGCTATGCAAGCCCAATAAACGCAAAAAATTGCAGAGTAATATTAGACACCGGAGCCGCCGAGAGCAAAGACTTAATCGTTGGAGCAAACGAAGAAGGCTACCACTTTGTGCATTGCATTCCAAAAAGAGATTTTGGCAGTTTTGAAACGGTGGATATTGCAGAAGCGGCAGCGGACTGCCTTTGCCCCAAATGCGAAAAAGAATTAACCGAAACAAGGGGCATTGAGCTTGGCAATATATTCAAGCTGGGCACAAAATTCAGCGAGAATATGAATTGCTCATTCACAGATGCGGCGGGCGAAGTTAAGCCCGCTATAATGGGTTGCTACGGAATTGGCGTTGGTCGTTTAATGGCAAGCGTTGTAGAAAACAGCCACGACGATTTTGGTCCTATATGGCCACTTTCCATTGCCCCCTTCCAAGTTCTCATTGTGCAAATAGCAAAAGACGATGCAATTTTGCAGGTATCTGAGCAACTGGAAAAAGAACTGGAATCCAAAGGCATTGAAGTTTTGGTTGATGACCGTGACGAGCGCCCGGGCGTTAAATTCAAAGACGGCGATTTATGGGGAATTCCCATTCGCATTTCCATAGGCAAAAAGGGTCTTGCGGAGAACAAAGTTGAGTGGAAACTTCGCTCTCAAAAAGAGATGGAGATGGTGCCTATTGCAGAGGTTGTGGAAAAGGCGTTGAAAATGTTGTCTGCCATAATTTTGTAGCCAGCGGCGTTGGGGTGAATTTCGTAAATATCATCCGCATACATAAGTTCGCTATTTCCCCAAATTCCATCCCACATATTTTCAATAAGTGAAACATTCTTATATTTATTTTTCAAGCTGGAAAACATAGCTTCGTATTGGTCGTAGATATACATATATTCATCGCTTAGATATTTCGTAATCATTTCTCTGGCAACATCTTCGTTGTAAAATTTTATCAAGTAAATTTGCCTATCTCCATCGGCAAGTTTGCCTAAAATGGTTTCAAAATTTTTCTTTGCTTTGTCCACAAAATCCGGCTCTATATCTTGTCCAAGCCAAGAACCAATTAGTTGATGAATCAAATCATTTGCTCCAAATTCTATAAATACCACCGTAGGGTTATGCGATAGCACATCTCCTATTCTTTTTACCGCATCAGCACTCGTTGCGCCGCTTACGCCCAAATTTATCACAGGAATATTTACTTTTTCAGCTAAATAATGCGGATAAGATTTACTTGTGTCTATTGGATTTTCTTCCGTTCCTGCTCCGTAGCCTTCAGTTAAACTGTTTCCGAAACACACAATTTTTGCTCCTCTTTCGGGTTCATCGTCAGTTGAGCTACAACCAAAGAGAAAAAGAGCTACTACCGCCGCAATCAGATATTTTTTGATTTTCATATTAAAATTCCCTATAAAAACACTTAAATATACAATTTTTTGACCATTTTTAAAAAAATTTCACTTTTTAGGATTTTTTTTGCCTTTTTTTACGTCTAATAGGTATGATGGGAAATAATTTCAATCGCTATCCGGCATTTTCGGGGGCTGTAAGCGTTTTGCTTGCACTCGGAGCAACTGTTCACTGGCAAATAGCGTTTTTGCTCGCTTTTTGGCTCTATATCCTGAGCCCTGTGCTTAGAAAAGTCTCTTTTGCGGTCTGCGGAGTGATCCTTTCGTCTTATTTTTTGCAAAAAGACGGCTTTAGCTTTGAGGAAAATCCTCCTAAAAGCGGGCAAGGCACTGTGGAAGAGGTTTTGAACAGACCAAATGGGCACGCCATTATCTTAAAAACGGATTTTGGCAAAACTCGGCTGAGTTATACCGGAGAAAATGTCCCCTTGCCCGGGGATAGTATTTTTTGGCAGGCAAAATGGTTCCCCATCACGCCGCCAACTGTGCCGGGCTCCTTTAATGCGCCTGAATGGATGCGCTCGCAAGGTTATAGGGCAAGCGGAAGTTTGGAAAAAGCAGAAATTTTGGGCAGTAAATTCACTTTTCAGAGATTTTCATTCTCTGTAAAGCAAAAATTGGAAAAATACTTCTCCAAATACTATGCCAAACCCGAAAGTGCCTTGCTCATGGGGCTTTTGGCAGGCGACCGCTCTGGAATTTCGGAAACTTTGCAGAGCGATTTTAGAAAAACGGGTTTGGTTCACGTTTTAAGCATTTCTGGATTTCACGTTGTTATGCTGGCGGGTATGCTCACTCTGTTTTTGAGAGCTTTGAGGCTGCCACGCAAGGTTTCGCAAATTTTGTCCATAGCCCTTTTATGCCTTTATGCTCCCATAACGGGCGGCTCTTCGGCGGTGTGGCGCGCTGTGCTTATGTTTTGCGTTATGGAAAGCGGAAATATTTTCCAAAAAAGCGCAAACTCAATAAATGCCCTTGGGGTGGCTCTTGTTTTTATTTTGATTTTCAGTCCAGAACAGGCTTTCAGTGCTGGATTTCAGCTTTCGGCAGCGGCAACTTTTGGAATTTTGCTGGGGCAGAGCATTGAATTGCCGAGTTTTAGCGGCAAAATAGGCAAGGTTTTTTCCTCTTTTATTTTTCAACCTAGTTTTATAACGCTCTGCGCAACGCTGAGTACCTTGCCCTTGCTGGTTTTTCATTTTCAGGCTTTTTCTCCAATATCTTGGCTTGGAAATTTGGTGGTTGTTCCGCTTGTGGGTTTGGGAATGCAAGCAGGAGTTCTATCACTTTTTGGGATTCACCCCTTTATTTGCCAAACCTTCGCGGATTCTGCAACTCTTCTTTTGCGAGCAAGTTCAGTAATCACTAGTTTTTTGGCGGTAAATCCTTATGCTTCTTCTACCATTGGTCCTTGGCCCTTGCCCTGTTTATTTGCCATTTCAATTTTTATATCTTTATTGCCGTTTATGAGAAGGAGAAAAAATCACAGGGTGCGGCGAGTGGCAATTTTTTGCCTGTTTTTTTGCGCTGCTGTTTTTTTTGGATTTGAATTTAAAAAGAATTTTTTTCCGAGCTGGAGCGCGGTGTTTTTGGATGTTGGGCAAGGGGATAGCATTTTGCTGAAAAGCCCGGGCGGGCGTTTTTACCTTGTGGATGCAGGGCCTCCGGGCAAAAAACGAAGCCTTGCAAAAGATAAAATAATTCCATATTTTCGCTCGCAGGGAATTTCAAAATTAGATGCCATAATAATATCCCATCCACACGCAGACCATTATGGCAATGCCGCAGATATATTGAAGGAATTTCCCGTAAAAGAATTTTGGACAACTTCGTGCGCCCAACGTTCTGTGGAAGACCGCTCTTGGCGAAACGTTTTGGAAGCTGCAAAGTCAAAGGGTGTGCCTATAAAAAATTTGCGAGCGGGACTCGGATTAAAAGAAAAAATGCTCATTTCAAAAAGCGAGTGGGATTTAACCGTTCTTTATCCAGATTCCACGCTCTGCGAAAAAAATCAGAACAACAATTCCATAGTGTTGAAAATTGGGGGGCTTGGGCAAACTTTGCTTTTAACCGGAGATTTGGAAAAGCAGGGAGAGAAGCAGTTGCTACCATTGGACATAAAAAGCGATGTGCTAAAATTAGGGCATCACGGGAGCAAAACTTCAAGCACAAGGGAGTTTTTGGAACGAGTTTCCCCAAGTGCTGCAATTATTTCTGTTGCGCAAAAAAATATGTATAGGCATCCGAGCAAAGAGGTTTTGGAAAGGTTGGACAGCCTTGGGATTAGGAACTATAAAACTTCTGAAAAGGGGAGCATAGAGGTGGAGTTCAAGGAAAAAGCGAGTATTCCATTGACAAAGTCCTCAAATTTTACTATATTTACCCCCACGGCTCTGTAGCTCAGTTGGTAGAGCGTCGGACTGAAAATCCGTGCGTCAGCAGTTCAAATCTGCTCGGAGCCACTAAATAAAAGCAACCCTTTTAAATACATTCCCTCTGGGAATGAAGCTAGCACAGGGTGGTCTTGTGCCCCTCTAAAGCTTTCCAAAATTTGCATTTGGCGTTTTGCATCAACTGCGGCATCTGCTACTATTTTTTGGAACAACTCGGCGCTTATATGCCCACTGCAACTAAATGTGGCAAGCATTCCGCCTGGGGCGAGCAGTTTAATAGCCAGCAGGTTAATGTCTTTGTAGCCCTTTGCCGCCTTTTCCACTTGGCTTGTGGATTCTGCGAATTTTGGCGGATCTAGGATTATGAGGTCAAAAGTTTCGCCCTTGTCTCTGCATTTGCGCAAGTGTGTGAATACATCTGCTTCTGCGTACTCAATTTCTGCATTTTCCAAGCCGTTCAATGCGGCATTTCGCTTTGCAAGTTCAAGAGCGGCAGCAGAAACATCAACTTGCCTAATATATTTTGAGCCTCCCTTTGCGGCAAACAAACCAAAGCTGCCGGTATAGCAAAAACAGTTTAAAACACGTTTGCCTTTGGCAAGCTCGCCAATTCTCTTTCTCGCATTTCTCTGGTCTAAATAATATCCGGTTTTGTGACCGCTATGCAAATCAACCAAAATTTTTAACCCATTTTCTTCTATTTCAATCGGGTGTTTAGGAATTTCCCCCGCTAAAATTTTCACCTGCGGCTCCAAGCCCTCTTTTATGCGAACATTGCTATCTGAACGCTCAATAATCCCTTTGCAATTCGGGAAAATTTCTTTTAAACATTGGGCTAAAATTTCCCTAAAAATTTCCCAGCCAGCGGATAGCAGTTGAACGCTTAAAAAACCCGCATAATAATCAATTATGCAACCTGGCAAAAAATCATTTTCCGCATTCACCAAGCGAAACGCATTCGCTCCCTTTGGCTCAAAGCCCATAGCACTACGGCTTTCCAAGCATCGTTTTAATCTGCGTACAAAAAAATCCTTGTCTATTTTTTCCTTCTCATCAAAACTCCAAACCCTCGCCCTTATCTGCGAATTTGGAGAATACGCACCCCAAGCCAAGAAATTGCCTTTGCTATCAATAATTTCAACCGTCTCGCCAAGTTTTGGATTTCCATTCACTTTATCCACCGCACCGCTGAACACCCAAGGGTGAAGGCGCAGCAGTGATTTTTCGCGAGAAGGAAGAAGGGAAATATGCACTGTCATTTCTCATATCTATCCAAATAATCTTTGGCTTTTACAATTTTAATCTTACCATATTCTTTCAATTCCAATAGATGAATATCGCCAGATACAATAAAATCTGCACTTGCTGCTATAGCACAATCTATATATTTGTTGTCTTTTTTGTCTCTGCTTAAATTTATCTGTTCCGAAATATCTACAATGTTTGCAATATTTTTAATCTCAGAAATATAATTTTCTGTTTCTTTCTTGTCTGCTTTAAATTTTGGTCTATTTATAACATCGGTTATTTCATTTAAAATGTCCACACTTATAAATAAATCATCTAACTTATTTATAACTCTATCTATAACTTTCTTAGGATTGCCTTGCCAAAAAAATGCAGATATAAAAAGGTTGGTATCAATAACTATTTTCATCGCCAGTCTTTTCTTTACGATACATTTTTATTTCATTATTTAAATCTTTTTCTGTAAAACCATATTTTTTTGCCAAGCTGTTACCATAAGCAAAAGCTCTTTCGAAATTTTCTGCCGTATTTGCTTCGCTTTTTATCCTTATTTCCACAAAAACAGGTTTTGAAAAAGCATTTCTATACTCAATAGGTAGTTCTATAATACCATTTTTTATGGATGTTTCAAATCCAATGGTTGTCTTTTCTAAAACGTCTGTGGCACTCATAATTATTACCTCTACCTAAAATATACAAAATTTCTAGGTCTTGAGGTCAAGACCCTCCCCCACAAGCTCTATTTTGACAAAAATTCCTAATAATGCCTGTTTTTTTGCAAAACCCTTGACAGGCACGGAAATTTTTTTCTATATTTACTACCTAGAATGGCAAATTTAGTTATAAACCAAACAAAAACGCAAGAATGCTCGCTGGGCAGGCTTGCCCTATTTGCCCCCCCCCCCCCCCCCCCCCCCCCCTTATGTAACTCCTTATATTGCAGGGACTTACAAGGATTTCTTAACAATTCATCAACAGGTTATGAACAATTTGTTGATATTCTTCCACAATATCACCATAAACAAAAGGAGAACAGCGTATGAAAAACGCAATTCAAGAGATTATTAAAAAAGTTCCCAAAGGGAAAATTTTTGATAGTCATTACGTAATTAACCTGCTTATAAGCGATTACTCTGATGAGTATTTGACTTTTGCAAGTTCAGGCGAAAATCCTCAAAAAAATACAGCCTCGGTTCATGGGCGTATCGGGCAGGAAATAAAGAGCTTTTCCGGTTTGGTTGAACAGGTTGGCGAAGCTGGGGAATTTTGGTCTGATAATATTCGCGGAAATTCCAGTGAGTGCACTGGGTGGAGGAGAAAATGAGTGGACAAATATTAGCGAAACAAGCTGACGAGAAATTTTGCGGTTCTTGCGGAGCTATTATAAAGATAGCTGCGGCAATATGCCCAAAATGCGGAACTCGAAATGTGCAACCGCAATCTCAATCAAATGCACTATCGTCAGAGAAAAGCAGACTAACAGCTTTGCTTTTATGCATTTTTTTTAGTATTTTGGGAATTCATCAATTTTATGTTGGAAATACCAGGAATGGGATTATACAACTTTGTACTTTTGGGGGATGCGGGATTTGGGTGACTATTGACTTTTTCCTAATTCTTTTCGGTAAATTCACCGATGCAAATGGCCTTCCGCTTGAAAAATGGTAAACGACATAAGTCTAAGGGCAAGAAGTATCTATGAAGCAATTAGTTTGCGAAGCGTGTGGCAGTAAAGAATTGATTAAACAAGACGGGGTATTTGTTTGCCAAAGTTGCGACACAAAATATTCCGTTGAAGAAGCTGCGAAAATGACGACTGGAATAGATACTTCTGCCAGTTTGGAGAAGGCTTTGAAAAATGCTCGGAGAGCAATGGAACGTAAGGACTATGAACAAGCAGAGAAATTCTATGGCATTATTTTAATGGAAGAACCGGAGAATTGGGAAGCAACTTTTTACAGTACATACGCTAAGGCTATGGGGAGAAGTATTTCGGAAGCAGCTAACTTAGTCACGAATAGCATAAAAACTGTTTTAAAGGATCTTAAAAAATTAGATGATGCTGTTCAACAAGAAAAGGCAATAACTCAAATAAGTGTGGATTTATTAGAATTATGCGAGGCAGGATATAATTCTGCGATAGGAGATTATAATTCTACATCCGTTTATAGTGCCAATGATATTTATATGGCTAAAGTATCTTGTGCGAATGATGTTATACGTTATACAAGTATGCTTGTATTTTTCGGAAAAGAGTTAATTTCAGAATTTGGCGAAAACGAATATACGATTACAAAAATTGTGCTATTTTACGAAACCGAAAGAAAGGCATTGGATGAGTCTTTGTTTGGTTCAATTTTCAACGCACAATTTGATAACGAAAGTTTTATTAATTATTTACAAGAATCTAATTGCGAACATAGAAAATGGCTTGATAAATTGAACGAATTAACAAAAGCTGAGTCTTCAGAAACTATTGAAGCCGGTGAATCTTCAGAAGCTACGGAAGAAAAAAAGCCCGAACCTAGCCGGTCTGATACTATATTAGGTTGTTTAATAATAATAGTAATGATAGTAGCAGTGATTTGTATCGGTAGATGTGCGTGTTCAGGACCATCGGAAACACCGTCTGAAAAACCACCGGAAACTAATGAGAAAGAACAGACGCAAAAAGAAAACGGCAGCAATAGTATTGAATACGAAGGTCAAACTTACAAAACTGTAAAGATTGGCACTCAAACCTGGATGGCGGAGAACTTGAATTATAACGCAAAAGGTAGCAAATGTTACGATAATAATTCCGAAAACTGCAAAAAATGTGGACGGCTTTATGACAGGGAAGCAGCTATGAAAGCCTGTCCTAAGGGCTGGCATATACCAACCAAGATTGAATGGGATGCTTTGGAAAAATTTGTAGGCGGAGACAAAGTTTCGGGAGATGCTCTAAGAGCCAAAACTGGTTGGGCTGTAAGAAATGGTACTGATAATTACGGTTTTTCTGCATTTCCATGTGGTTCATATGATGGTACTGAATTCGGCAACTATGGACTACATGGTCTCGCCTATTTTTGGGTATCCGATGATGATGATAAAAGGGGAAGGTATTTGGGGGTTAATTATAAGCATATTGGTAAATATTTGGGAGCTAAGGTACACACTTCGCATAGCATTCGTTGCATCAAGGATTGAAAAGAATTCAAAAATCATCCTCTATACAGCAATGTTGCATAACAAGAAGAAGAAAGGGCAGAATCAAATATAAATCAACCTATTGAGTTTTGCCCTATACTCCCAAGTCAGCTCATGCTTGGGGCCAAGAACGGAGAACAAAGTTATCATAGCTTTTTTCGCTTTGCCCTCTTTGTCTTGCTTGTTTTCAATGAGTTCTAAAAATGAGTCCAGGGCTTCTTTGTATTTGTTTTGAGATGCCAATTTGTAAGCCTTGTCGTAAGGGGGCGCGGCATCTTCGTAAAATTCCATCAGTTCCAAAAGAGATTTTGATTCGTTGTAAAAATCATCGCCTTCCTTTATGTTTTGCACTAAAGTTTTTGCTTCATCTTTTTTGCCAGCCATAACTTTGGCTTTTGCCAGCAGATAGCAACACTTTTTGTTGCTCGGATTTTTTTCAAATAATTTTTGCAGAATTTTTATAGCCGCAGTTGCCTGCCCAAAATTTATAGCTTCTTCGGCATTCAGCAGCAGGCCTTCTTCTTCTGATAAAAAAAACGGCAAGAGTTGCTTTTTTAAATCCGCTTCGGGAAGAGTGCCATCTATGTTGGCTACTATTTGTCTATTTTTGAAAATGCGAATATCGGTTATCGCGCTTATGCGCAGGTAAGCGGCAAGCTGCTGGTTATTGGGGTCTTCGGGGTCTAGCTTTGCTATGGTGAATTTAAGTTCGCTGGCGAGTTTTTCCAGCGCAGGCGATGCCTCAAAAGCAACCGCAATGGCTTTTTCCGCAGAGCCATTTATTACAATTTGCTCAAATGTTTCAATATCAGCTTGAATTACAGGCATTATGGAAAATATAGAAACCTACGGAACAGGGTCAAAGCCGCCTTTGCAAAAGGGCTGGCAACGCAAGATTCGCCATATTGTAAGCCGAATACCTTTTATCACGCCATATTTTTCCACCGCTTCTATGGCGTAATTTGAGCAAGTTGGGTAAAACCTGCAACACCCGTTAAAAAAAGCCGGATGCACTTTTTGATATAATTTTATGAGTTTAATCAGCATAATTCAAGCACCAGCTTTCCAGCATCTCCCCTCAGAGCCTCCCAGTTCGCATCTGTTTGGCTCATTTCAACAAGGGCCATAATCCAAACGGGAGATTTGAAGTTTTTTGCTCCTTTAAATAACACAGAACGCAGAATTCGGCGGCATTTATTGCGAAAAACAGCGTTTCCGCTTTTCTTTTTAACGATAAAGCAAAACCTGTTGCAGGCATCAGGTGCAGGCATAATTTTGAGGCTTAAAAAGCCAAGCCGGAGCCTTTTGCCCTTAGATGCCACAACATTGTAAGAATCCTGCGAGGGAAAGCGAAAATTCCTAAGCGTGCCCAAAACTAGTATAGTGGTTATTTTTTGTATAACTCATCACTTACGGTGAGCCTTTTTCTGCCTTTGGAGCGGCGAGAGCTCAGTACGTCACGACCCCAGCGGTCTTCCATGCGGTGCCTAAAGCCGTGTTTGTTGGCACGTTTGCGATTATGCGGTTGAAAAGTCCTTTTCATAGGGTTTAAATATAGAAAAAATTGGAAATTTTGTCAAGGAAATGCGGAATTTTCTAAGTTACCCGTATGAAAATCACTCTTGAAATAATTAAAATGTCGCTTGGCGACCCTGTTACCATAGCTGTGCTTTTAATTTTATGCTGTTTTTCGCTATTTGCTTGGGGAATAATAATAACAAAATATCTCTCCCTTAAAAGCAAAATGGGTGCAAATATTCGTTTTTACAAAACTTTTGAGCGTATAAAACATTTTGCGGAAGTGGAGAATTTTTTTGCGGCATCACCTAAGTGCCCACTTAGATTCATAACAGGCGCTGTGCTAGAAGAGGCTAAAAATTTAAGCCCCTTTGTAAGTGTTGAAACCCTTGGCCCTCGCTCAGAAATGCTGGAAGACACCATACAGCGCGAGGTGGAGGCTTGCAGAATGATAGATGATGGCAAACTCTCTTTTTTGGCGATGGCTTCCAACGTTTCGCCGTTTTTTGGGCTTTTTGGAACAGTTTGGGGCATTATGCAGTCTTTTTACGAAATTGGAATGCACGGTTCGGCAGATTTGAGCGTTGTTGCACCGGGCATAGCGGTTGCCTTGGTGACCACAGTTGCTGGCCTCATAGCAGCCATTCCCGCCTCCATTGCATATAACTATTTTGTTTCGCGCAATACCCGCCAAGAAATTTTTTATTACAATTTTGCCTCGCGCTTGCTCAGTTTATTCAAACGCGGGGATTTGCTCGCCATAGAAAAAGTTTTCACAGATAGAGAAACTACTAGAAGATAATTATGAAAAGAAGCCGTGGAAAATCACTGAACCAAGAGATGAACTTGACCAACATGATAGATGTTGTTTTTGCCATCTTGATAGTTTTTTTAATATCTGCTCCTCTTATGAGCCAGGGCATAAAGGTGGATTTGCCAGATGCCGAATCCAAAACCATTCCACAAGAAGAAGATATGCTCAAAATAACCATAGACAGGGCAGAAAAAATTTTCGTTGCGGATTTGCCAACGGATATAAACAATTTTAATGATATTTTCAAATCGCAGTGGAAAAACAATGCACCGGTAGTGATAAATGCCGACTCGTCCGTGCATTATGGCATTGTTATGAAAATTGTATCTTTGGTTCAGGTTGCTGGCGTTGAAAAACTGGGTTTTTTAACATTGGAAAGGGGAGATAAAAAGCAGAAGAGGAAAAAATGAAAGGAACTTACGCATTTCAAGGAAAAGAACCACTTGTTGGGAAAGATGTGTTTATAGCTCCTGGTGCCCGCGTTATAGGCGATGTGGAACTCTCAGACGATGTTTCCATTTTTCACAATGCGGTTTTGCGTGGAGATATAAACAGCATAAAAATTGGGAAAAACTCAAATGTCCAAGATAATTCAACGGTACATTTGGCAAGCGACAAAGGAGTTGTTATAGGCGAGGGAGTGACTGTTGGTCACAATGCCATTATACACGCTTGCACAGTTGAGGATTATTGCATAATTGGCATGGGTGCTTGCGTTATGGACGGAGCTGTGATTGGCCACCACAGCATTGTTGGTGCCTCTGCTCTTGTCACCAGCGGCAAAGAATTTCCGCCTTATTCTCTGATAACCGGAAGCCCAGCGCGCAGAGTTAGGGATTTGACAAAAGATGAAATAGAGCACTGCGAGTGGAGTGCGAAAAAATATGTGGAAGTTAAAAATAATTTTTTGGAGAAAAACTCGTAATCCGCAAAAACCTGCATTCGTTTTTAACCTTCTCATAAGCTTCTATCGCGCTTTCCAAAGAATAAAACAGAGAAAAAACGCTGGAACCGCTACCAGAGAGCAGAGAGTTTCCTCCGCAATTATTTAGTTTTTGCTTTAAGAAATTTATCAGGGGATATTTTTCGAGCACTGTTTCTTCAAATTGATTGTACAAGTTGTCTAGGGGGTTTGCGTTTTTCAAAAAGTTTTGCCAATGCAGGCTGCCAGCAGGGATAACGTCTTTATAGGCATCGGCGGTGGGGACTACGCATTTGGGCGTGGCTAAAACTATGCAGCAGTCGCTTTCTATTGTGTTTTGCGGTGTTAAAATATCGCCAATGCCAGTTGCAAGCGCTGCCCCGCCTTTCACGAAAAAGGCAATATCTGCGCCAAGACCTGCCCCTATTTCTTCTAATTCTTCTGAGCTGGAGCGCAGGCCCCACAATTTGTTCAAAAGCCTGAGCGCGGCTGCAGCATCGGAACTTCCACCGCCAAGCCCTGCACCCAGAGGCAAATTCTTTTCCAAATAAAAACGAACTCCGCTCGAAATCATGAATTTTTCTTTTAATTTTTCGGCTGCTCTGCAAACCAAGTCTTTTTCGGGTGAGTATTCTTGTGGGGTGTTGTAAGATATGGAAATTTCACCGCTGCTGTCTCGCTCGCCAAAAAGACGGTCTCCGCAATTAAGGGTGTGAAACATAGTGCCAATATCGTGGTAGCCATCTTCTCTTTTATTTATTATGGATAAAAAAAGATTTATTTTTGCGGGCGCAAACTCGGTTAAAATCATCTTAAATCTCTAATTCTTTTTATTTTCAGTGCTCTATTTTGCCCTTCATTGGATGGTGAGAGCTTTATTTTTGAATATATCAGCATTCTGCGGCGTTCTTGTCTTTTGTCAAAACTGTTATCAAATTTAGTTTTTGCAACAAACAGAATTACCAAAAAAGCCATAAGAACGGCAAACCATATATAATATAAAACATCACTTGAGGTTTCCGCTTCCATTAAGGCTCCTTAGCTATTATTTTGTTGCGGTTTATTATTCCGTGCGCAAAACCTATGATGAAATATATTAACACCAAAGCCATTAGATATTCGGGCCACTTCATGGCAAAGCCAGCAATATAAGCTCCGGCTATGTTTAGCACTTGCACGGCATTTATAATATTGCTTTTTCTTTTTTTGAGTTTTGCAAGAAACAAGGGGCTAACCATAAGTATGCTGGTGACTAGCATAATTACCAGAGGAATGTAGAGAATATCTGGGCAAGAATCAAAGAATTTATATTCCCAGAACAAAATCACAACCAGGGCATTTACAATTCCGGCAAATGTCGATGGCATTCCAGAGAAATAGTCAGGGTAGGAATCGTTATCCATTGCGTTGTATTTGGCAAGCCTCATGGCGGCGCATACCATATAAACCGCAGCTCCGGCAAACAGGGCTAGTTTGTGCGATTCATACCAGTCTGGCAATAAATCTTTATAGGCAAACATTATCATAAATGCGGGTGCTAAACCAAATGCTATTAAGTCTGCAAGGCTGTCGAACTGCGCCCCGAATTCCGAGCTTGCATTAAAAGCACGGGCGGCAAAACCGTCTAATTTGTCCAACAAGGCGCAAAAAATTATGAAATGCGCTCCCGTAACCACGCTAGGTTCACTTTGGATTGAGAGCAAGCCAGTTGACCAGCATATAGAGGCTGCCCCCAGTAAAAAATTAATGCTGGTGAAAGCATTTGGAACTATGAACTTCGCGTTATGCATACGGGGGTAATATAGAAAAATTTATATATTACCCTAACTGATGAAAACTATTTTTGTGGTGGATGATAGCGATACTTGCCTATCTAAGGTAGAAGAGGTACTGGAAAGCCAGTACCGCGTTATGACTTTGCCTTCTGCTGCAAAAATGTTTGCTATGCTAGAAAAAATTACGCCAGATTTGATATTGCTGGATATTGCCATGCCAGAAATGGATGGTTACACTGCGCTACGTATATTGAAAGATAATCCCAAAACCGCTAATATACCTGTGATATTCTTAACAGGGCAGGCAGATGTTATGGTAGAGGCTCATAGCTTTGACCTCGGTGTTATAGATTTTATAGTCAAACCATTTTCTGCTCTTGTTTTGCTGAATCGCGTTAAAATGCACATGGATATGGACGGCGTTGTCCGTGAAAGAACAGAGCATTTGGAAAAAAAGACAAAACAAATGGAGTCTTTATACGATAATATTATATCTATTTTGGCAGATGTTGTTGAAAGCCGCGATCATTCAACTGGCGGCCACATTGAGCGAACCACAATTCAAACTAAAATTCTAATAGATGCTATGCTAGAACGCAACGTGTATGCAGATGAAATAAAAAGCTGGAATTCAGATTTGGTAGCTTCTTCGGCACGTTTGCACGATATAGGCAAAATAGCCGTTCCAGATTCCATATTGAACAAACCAGATAAGTTAAACGATGAAGAATATGAAATTATGAAAAAACACGTAACCGCAGGTGAACATATTATAGATAAAATAATAAGCAAAACTAAAGAAGAATCTTTTTGGAACAAGGCAAAAATTTTCGCAAGCTACCATCACGAGCGCTGGGACGGCACAGGCTACCCTCGTGGGCTTAAAGGCTTAGACATTCCTCTTCAGGGGAGAATTCTGGCTGTGGTGGACGTTTACGATGCCCTGATATCCGAGAGAGTGTATAAAAAGGCTTTTGACCATTATAAAGCAGTTGAGATAATCAAGTCTGAGTCTGGAAAACAATTTGACCCTAAAATAGTAGAAGTATTTTGTGATGTTCATGAACGTTTTATGAATGTAGATGTAAAATGGTAGATAAGTATAAACGCATATTATCTTATTGGCAAGTTATTCTTGTTTTTCTTGCGTTTATGTTGGTTGTTGGAACAAGCTACCTTTTAATAAGCGGTGCAGAGCAAAAGCATCTTAAACAAGATGCCGAAAATGTGTTAGACAATACGAGCATAAAAATAGAAACCGATTTAGCCGAACTGAAAACCTTGATGGGCATAGTTTCAGAAACGGCTCGCAAAATGATTATTAAAGGCGAAGATTACGAGAAAGTGTCTTGGTATTTGAGAAATGTAACTGAATATATGTCTCACCATAAAAATGCATTATCTCAGGTTACAGATATTTATGGCATGTTTGATGTATTTGAAGGAAAGTTTCATGCCAGCGTTGATAGGGTTACCCCAGAAAGTTATTCGCCTCAAAACCGCCCTTGGTATAAAGCGGCTGTTGAAGCTAATGGGGACATTGCTGTTACGGAACCATATATGGATGTTGTTTTGGATATACCAATTATCACTTATTCGCGCAGAATTATGGATGATAAAGGCAAATCTCTTGGCATAATTTGCATGGATTTAAAGTTAGACAAAATTAAAGAGTATGCAAGTAATGTATATTTAACCGAAAACACCTATAGCATATTATTCAATAAGCAATTTGAAATCATCGCTCATCCAAGCCCCTCGTATTTGGGTAAATCGCTGCGCCAACTAAATGATGGGCTCTCCATTGAAAGTGATTTAAGGCAAGGTATAAGTATTTCTGAGCGCAAAGTGATGGATTACAAGGGCAATCAAGCCATTGCCTTTATGCGGCAATTGGAAAATGGCTGGAGCCTCGCGGTGATAATACCTTCTAAAGAGTATTACCAAAACTTGAATGGCATGGCAGAATTCCTTACGATTTTAGGCTTTACAATGGCAATTACTTTAAGCCTGCTTTTGTCGCGCATAACAGCCGTGAACAACAAACTGGAAAAACGGATTGGAACAATATTCGAAAATGCGCCATTTGGCAGCATTGTATTTGATAAAAATGCAAAAATTATTGAGTGCAATTTGAGAGTTGTTAAAATGTTTGAACTCGCCAGCAAGCAAGAGTTTATTAAAAGATTTTTAGAGTTCTCGCCAAAATATCAACCCAATGGCAGATTATCACGCGATGAATTGGCTGATGTTGCAGCCAAGGCTTATGAAAAGGGTTCCCATAATTTTGAGTGGATGCACCAAAAACTAAACGGCGAGCCTGTTCCTTACGAAGTTATGCTTGTACGTGCAGAGTTTGACAAAGAAGTTGTTTTGATGTCTTATATGCGAGATTTGCGCGATACAAAACGAATGGTGAACGAAATTAAAAATAGGGGTCTTTTGCTGAATACGGTGAATCAAATGGCTTTTACTTTGTTGCAGAATCATGACGAAAGCACTTTTGAAAGTTCACTGTTAAAAAGCCTTGAGCTTATGGGGCAATGCCTTGATGTTGACCGTGTTCAAATTTACCGCAATGAAATGATTGACGGCGAACTGCATTTTGTGTGTAGGTATAAATGGTTAAGTGAATATGGCAAAAAGTGCGTACCAACTCCAATTGGTCTCAGTTTTTCTTACAGCAAGCGGCAGGAATGGAAAAAAACATTTTTACGCAGAGAAAATATAAACACTTCTATAAAAGATTTATCGCAAAACGAGCAAGAATTTTTGGGTAGTTATGACGTGAAATCCATAGTCTTAATTCCGTTGTTCTTAGATGATGATTTTTGGGGATTTTTCAATATTGATAATTGCCACACAGAACGTAAATTCTCAAGAGAAGAAATGGAAATACTCACCTCTGCTGGATTTATGATAAGCAATGCAATTAGCCGTAATTTGCAAATAACTAAAATGCGCGAAGCAGACAAGCATCTGCAAATGGTTTTTGACAATGTACCGCTCGGTTACCTTATGCTCGATAGAAATCACAATATTATAGAATGCAATCAGAGAGCTATTAAGTTATTTAAATTGACCAGCAGGCAAGAATGCACTGATAAATTTTACGAACTCTCGCCAGAATATCAGCCAAATGGGAAACCATCGAAAGAGAGGGCAATTGCACTTATAAGCGAAACTTTTGAGAAAGGCTTTAACCAGTTTGAATGGATGCACCAAACATTAGACGGCGAACCTATCCCTTGCGAAATTATCCTTACGCGCGTTAAATATAAAGACGACCTTTCTGTGGTAGCATATCTGCGCGATTTGCGCGGGCTTAAAACAATGCTAGATGAACTGCACAAAGAAAATGAGAATTCCCAGTTTATGGCTCATTGGTATAACTCCATTCTCAATGCCATACCGCTTCCCATAACCGTGACCGATTCAGATGCTAAATGGACATTCATAAATACTGCGGTTGAAGAATTTTTAGGAATAACGCTTAAAGATGCCTTGGGTAAACCGTGTAGCAACTGGAATGCCAATATATGCAAAACCCTTGATTGCGGCATAGAATGTGCAAAAAGAGGGCTTAAACAGACATATTTTTCAGATAAAGACAAATCGTATCAGGTTGACGTTGCAAAATTAAAGGATTTAAAAGGCGAAACGACTGGATATATTGAAGTGGTGCAAGATATAACCAACCTGAAAATTATGGCAAAAAAACAAGCCGAGGCCGAAACAGCCAATCTTGCCAAATCTGCATTTCTTGCAAAGATGAGCCATGAAATTCGCACACCCATGAATGCCATTTTAGGAATTGCAGAAATTCAACTAGAAGATGATGCTCTGCCTCTATCAACACAAGAGGCTCTTAATAAAATTTATGCTTCTGCAAGTTTGCTGCTCAATATCATAAACGATATTTTGGATTTGTCAAAAGCGGAATTTGGCAAATTAGAGATTGTTCCAAATAAGTACAATATTGCAAGCATGATTTACGATGTTGTGCAATTAAATATGGTTCAGTTCAGCCACAAAGCTGTTGATTTTGAACTTGAGGTTAACCCAAATATATCCACAGAGTTATTTGGCGATGAACTGCGCATTAAACAGATTTTGAATAACCTGCTCACAAATGCGTTCAAATACACAAGTAAAGGAAAAGTGAAATTGGCAGTGAGTTCCGAGCGAAAAAGTGAAAGTTCCGATGTTATGCTTATTTTCAACATAAGCGATACGGGGCAAGGCATGACCGAAGAACAGAAAAGCAAAATATTTGAAGAATTTTCCCGTTTTAATTTGGAATACAATAGAGCAGTTCAGGGCACAGGGCTTGGAATGAGCATAGTAAAACATCTCATTCAAATGATGAATGGCGAAATTTCCGTTGAAAGCGAAGTTGGAAAGGGTACGGTTGTTAATGTAAAAGTACCGCAAGGATTTGTGAGCGAAGATGTTTTGGGCGAAGAATTAACCGCAAATCTGCAAAATTCCCGTTTTGTCAAAGATTCGCAATTAAAGAATGCAAGAATTGAACGCGAACCTATGCCTTATGGCAGCGTGCTTGTTGTTGACGATGTGGAATCTAATCTATATGTTGCCAAAGGTTTGCTGCAACCTTACAAGCTATCTATTGATGTAGCCGAAAGCGGCGAAGAAGCGATAGAAAAAATTAAGAGCAGTAAGATTTACGATGTTATATTTATGGATCAGATGATGCCAAAAATGGATGGGGTGGAAGCGGTAAAAATTATACGAGATTCAGGATACTCTGCTCCCGTTATAGCACTTACTGCTAATGCAATAGTTGGGCAGGCAGAGATTTTATTGAGCAGCGGTTTTGATGATTTTATTTCAAAGCCCATAGATATTCGCCAAATGGACTACATTCTGAACAAATATATTCGCGACAAGCAGAGTCCAGAAGTTATAGCGGAAGCTCGTAAAAAGCATAATGTTTCAAAAATAAGCCCTTACGAAATAGATTTCAAAGCAAACCCAGATTTGCTATTTGCTTTTATTCGCGATGCCAAAAAGAAACTCCCCATTATGGATTCAATCTCAAAGAACATCAATGCCGCAACAAACGAAGATTTGCGCGTATTCACCATAAATGTCCATGCCATAAAAAGTGCTTTAGCAAATATTGGCGAAAAAGATCTTTCAAGTGTTGCCCGAAAACTGGAAAAAGCAGGAATGGAAGGCAACAAGGCGGTTATATCTGCCGAAACGGGGCATTTTTTAGAAAATCTCGGCAAGGTAATTCAAAAGCTTGAATCCGATAAAAATGCAATTGCATCAAAAGAAGAAGATACTGTATATTTGCAAGCGCAACTTGTGGAGTTCCGGTCTGCCTGTACAAATTACGATAAAAAACTTGCCAAGAACATTCTTGCCGAGCTTAGTTCTATGCAATGGTCTTCAAAAACAAAAGACTTTTTGGCTATTCTTCAGGAACTTCTTTTGCACAGCGATTTTGATGACGCGGTTTCTAAAACAACAGAATTTATGGAGTTGCACAAATGAAAATGATACGTTCTCTGATGCGGAAAGTGTATATGCAGGTGTGGGTATTGCTCTCATTTGTGTTTGTAATTGCTTTAAGTTATATACTTACAAGCAAACTGGAAAAGGAACATTTGAAAAGTGAGGCACGGAGTGCGCTCTTCCATATGCAGGCTAATATAGAATCCGAATTATTGGAAAACGAAATTATGCTAAACATAATTGCAGAAACTGCCAGACTTTCAATTTTACAAGGAAACAAAGATGATATGATTTCTAAATATTTTAAAGACTTAAACAAATCTATGTTAAACGACAATAAATACGCACAACACATCATAAACATATATGGAGTTTTTGACATATTTGACAATAAATTCATTAACAGCAAAGATTGGATTCCACCAAAAGATTCTCCCCCAACAGAACGCTCTTGGTATAAAATAGCAATGACAGCAACGGGAAATGAAGTAAAAGTTTCGGAACCTTATGTGGATCTAATGACAGGCATAGTTGTTTTAACTTATGTGCGCCGCATTCTTGATGAACACGGCAAGCAACTGGGTGTAGTTTGTTTGGATGTGAAGCTCAACAAAATAAAGGAATATGTGAACAGTGTATATATCGCAGATGCGGAAGTTGGGATACTTCTAAGCGATAAACTAAATGTTATTGTGCATCCAGATTCCACATTGATAGGCAAATCACTTAAAGACGCAAATTACGGAATTTCAAAGCTTGCGGAAGATTTTAAAGGAAACTGGGAACTTTCTGGAGTGGATGTATTGAATTACAGAAACGAAAAGAGCGTTGCTTTTACCAGAAAATTGAAAAACGATTGGTATGTTGGGCTTCTGGTTCCAAAGAAAAATTATTACAAAGAGATGATAGATATTATGGTAATTCTCAGTTTGGTCTCTCTTGCGCTTGCATCTATATTGGTGTTCCTATTGATGAGAATTACCAAAGTCAGAGAGAGAACCGAGCGTTCCATAAACGTTCTGAATAATGTGCTAAACGGGCTGGATATTATGATATATGTGACCAACCCCTCTACCGATGAAATTCTATTTATAAACGAAAACATGAAAAAGCATTACGGTTTAGACGAGCCTATTGGGAAAACTTGCTATAAAGTTTTTCAGAAGGGAATAGACAAAAAATGTGAATTTTGCCCTTGCTTCCAGCTCGATAAGGAACCGCACAACACTGTTATATGGGAAGAGCGTAGCCCCTTAACTGGGCGCGTATATCGCAATACGGATAGATACATAGAATGGCACGATGGCAAGATTGTACATATACAACATTCCGAAGACGTAACCGAATTAGTTGTTGCAAGAGAACTCGCCGAACAGAGCAGCCGTTTCAAAAACCGCTTCTTATCGCGCATAAGCCATGAAATAAGAACGCCTATGGCTACAATTATGGGTATCACCGAAATACAATTGCAGAACGAAACCATAGAACAGAGTATGAAAAAAGTGTTCATTGAGATTTACAACACAAGTTATTTGCTTTTAGATGTTATAAGCAATATACTAGATGTGTATAAAATAGAGGCGAACAAAATAGAAATTGCATTTGTGGAATATGATGTTGCGAGTTTGATAAACGATGTTGTGCAACTTAACATTATGCGAATGAAAAATAGAGCGGTTGAATTTGAATTTAGTGTGGACGAAAATTTGCCCGTTATGTTGTTTGGAGATGTGATTCACATTAAGCAGATTTTAAATAATTTGCTATCAAATGCCTTTAAATATACTGAATCTGGAAAAGTAAAATTTTCGGTGAGTGCAGAAAATACTAAAAAAGAAAATTTTGATATGACACTCGTTCTCAGCGTGAGTGACACTGGACAGGGCATGACCGAAGAGCAGAAAAACAAAATATTTGATGAATACTCTAATTTCAGCTATTTGATTGAAGGCACCGGACTTGGCATGAACATCACACAGTATTTGATAAAGGCAATGCAAGGCGAAGTTGTTGTGAATACCGCGCTTGGCAAAGGCACGGAATTTATAGTGCGCTTGCCACAAAAGAGTACAAATTCAGGAGTTTTGGGCAAAGAGCTAGTTGAAAGTTTGCAAAATTTCCGTTATATAAGTTACGCGCAAATGAGAAGCGCGAGAATAGAGCGCGAACCTATGCCTTATGGCAATGTGCTTATTGTTGATGATGTGGAATCTAATTTGTATGTTGCCAAAGGTTTGCTGCAACCTTACAAGCTCACTATTGACACAGCAGATAGCGGTGCAGAAGCGCTAGAAAAAGTTAAGAAAGGCAGGAGTTACGATATTATATTTATGGATCACATGATGCCAGAAATGGATGGAGTTGAAACTGTTAGAGCCATTCGCGAATTTGGATACGCCAATCCAATTATTGCGCTCACTGCGAATGCCATTGGGGGGCAGGCAGAACTATTTTTGAAAAATGGTTTTGATGGTTTTATTTCAAAGCCCATAAACATTCACCAGATGAATTCCATTTTGAACAAATTTATTCGCGATAAGCAAAGTCCGGAGGTGATAGGGGAAGTTCGCCGCCAGTATGCCCTTTCAAAAATCAGCGCTCGCGATTCCAGTTTTAAAATGAGTTCTACTATGGAGCTTGCCTTTGCCCGCGATGCCAAGAAAAAATTTCAAGTTCTTGAGTCAATTTCAAATAATATAAATACTGCAACAGACGAAGATTTGAAATTATTTGCTATAAATGCAAATGCCCTAAAAAGCGTGCTTGCAAATGTTGGCGAAAGAGCGCTTTCCAAGGCTGCTCACGAGCTGGAGATGGCAGGCAATGAAGGCAACAGGGCGGTTATATCAACTGATACTCCACCTTTTTTAGATAGCCTTAACGAGATAATTCAAAAAATAGACGCAGACGAAGATGCAAATATTTTTGACGATGAAGATACTGCATATTTGCGTTCCAAACTTTTGGAATTTAGGTATGCTTGCACTGCTTACGACAAAAAATTAGCCAAAAACGTTCTCACTGATATTTATTCCAAGCGGTGGTCGCGCCAAACCAAAGAGCTTTTATCCACCCTCTCGGAACTTCTGCTGCACAGCGATTTTGAAGAAGCCATAAAACGAGTGGAGAGGTCGTTGTAGGTTAGAGTTTTCTCCTCTTCCTCTGGAATTTTATAGCAAACCTATGTGCCTCGTCTCTTGCTCTTTGCAAAAGCTGCAAGGCGGGGTGGTTGCGTTTTAGCAGAACGGAGGTTTTTTCGCCTGGGAAAACAATTTCTTCCAAACGCTTGGCAAGCCCAATAACGGGAATATCAGTTAAGTTCATTTCTTGTAGAACTTCAAAAGCCGCATTGACCTGTCCCTTGCCACCGTCTATAAGGAGCAAGTCCGGGAAATCGGATTTTTCCGCTTGCAGCCTTTTAAGTCTGCGGGTTAAAATTTCCTTCATGCTTGCAAAGTCGTCTCCGCCCATTGCTGTTTTAACCTTGTATTTTCTGTAATCACTTTTGCTCGGAAAACCATTCACAAAACGAACCATGCTTGCCACAGGGTCTTCTCCACCCAAATGCGAAATGTCAAAACATTCTATGCAGAGCGGCGGGTTGTTTAAATTCAATTCTTTTTGCAGCTCAAAAATGCTCCTGTTCATTTCATCGTATTTTGCGCCTTTTGCCTGCAACTCAACCAGGAGCATTTCTGCATTTGCTTTTGCCATTTGCAAATATCCAAGTTTTTCGCCTCTTTGCGGAACCTCAGCTTGAATTTTGTGACCAGCCAAATTTGCGAGCAATTCCTCAAATGCCTCTTGCTCTTCGCCAAGCGAAAATTCCATAATTATCTCGCGTGGCAAATCATCTTTTGAAACACTCAAGTACCAACCCGGCAAAAATTCTGACAAAATCTCCGGTGGTTCCTGCTCCAAGCGGCTTTCCAAATAAAAATGCCGCCTATTGAATAAAATCCCGCTCCTGTACTCAACTATAACCGCAGTTGCCAGCTCTTTTGCCCTGCAAACAGCAATAACATCAAGGCTCAGTCCTGCATTGTTTGCGTGATCTGCTTTTTGTTTTGCAAAGGCACTCTGCACAGCAAAAACCTGGTCTCTGTATTTGCTGGCATCTTCAAAACGCATTTCGGCTGATGCTATTTGCATTTTCCTTTGCAGCCTCGCTAAAATTTCGGTGTTTTTGCCTTCCAAAAGCATTTTGGCGGCATATACACTCTCCATATATTCCTCTTCGGTAATATTGTCTATACAGGGAGCTTTGCACCTGCCCATGTGAAAGTTAAGGCAGGGGCGAACCTCTTTTTTCAAGGGAAATATCAAATGACATTCCCTTAAATAAAAAAGACGCGGAACCATATCTAAAATAGCCCTCATGTAGTTGGAATTGGTAAAGGGACCAAAATAGAGATTTCCGTCTTCTTTTGTTTTGCGGGTTAGCCTGAGGCGTGGGAATTTCTCTTGCATCTCTAGCATTAAATATGGAAAATGTTTGTTGTCTTTTTGGCGAACATTGTAATATGGCTGGTGCTGCGCTATTAAATTTGCCTCTAATATAAGGGCTTCGGTTTCGGTTTCGGTTATTATCCATTCTATATCCATTACATGCGGGAGAATGAGCGTAGCAGCCCTATGGCCTTCTTTTTCCCTTCCGTCAAAATAGCTACGAACCCTCTTGCTCAAAAGCTTGGCCTTGCCTATATAGATAATCTCGCCTTTGGAGTTCTTCATCAAATAAACGCCGGGCTTGGCAGGTAGGCTCATAAGGCGTGAAACTAAATCGTCTTGCATCCTTTTTAATATAGTAAGTGGTAAGCAATGGAATTTACTATATAGTAGCCACTGATTAACTTTGAATTTCGCTGTGGCGTTCCCCCCGTTAGCTCTCCGAGCGGAAAAAACGGGGGGACGAATGGTGATTTTTGTTAAAAAAATCTCCATTCAAAGGGGGGAATTTACTATATTCAATCATTATGGCCATCGAAATTCGCAAGTGGACAAAAGATGCTAACAAGAGTTTGATAGTTTTTTTATCAATGGTGGTTATTCTAGTGAGTATTTTGCTATTTGCCGTGTTTTTAATTTCAAATTTCAAAATGTTTTTGGCAGATCAGGTGAAAACAAGTGCTTATGTCGAAAATCTCGGTCTTTTGAGCGATGTGTCGCTTAATCTAAAAAAACTGGAACAATCGTTAATGGAATCCAAGCTAACATTATCCAATTTGATGGAATTAGAATACAAAGATGAATTTTTAAAGAAATATATCAATGGCAAAGTGAATTTGGATTCCGATATTTTGAAAATTTATATCAGTTCCAATAAAGATAGCACCCAAAGCCCGTGGTTTATAAATGCCAAAAAAGCCAATGGGAGAATTTCATTTTCCCTGCCATATTTAGACTCGCCTAGCAATAAAATATTGATGGATTTTTCCACAAACATCTACAACAACAAGGGGCAAGATATCGGTGCCCTGTCTCATTCTTTTTATTTAGAGAAATTAACAAGAGTGCTTTTGCAGCACAAAAGAGTGCCAGAGCAAGAAATATATCTGCTTGATTATTCCGAGAATCTCATAACCTCAACAGATGAAATTTGTGTAAAAAATATGCAGTCTTTTAAGTTTGACGAAATTGGCTTGAACGCTTACAAGAATAAAATATTTTCTTATTCAAATTCTTTTATTGCAGATAATAATTATTACATATTCTTTACACCCGTTTTTGATCGGAACTTTGTTTTAATTTCAAAAATGCCAATTAAATCCATTTATTCAACAAAAAATTTCTTCTTCAACAAAATGTTTATTATACCAACTTTTCTTTTCATAACTATGATAATATCCGTTTCTATTTTTGTGATTATGCTTATGAGCGTGGAGCAGAGAAAAAAGGAACATATAGAGAAAGAAAGTTTAACAGACCCCTTAACCAACATATTCAACAGAAGGTATTACGAAAAAATAATAGAACCAGAATTTGCAAGAATGGAAAAGGAACAAAAATATATTTCGTTGATTATGCTAGATATTGATTTCTTTAAAAAATGCAATGATACTTATGGGCATGTTCAGGGCGATGAAGTGTTGAAATGCGTTGCAAGTATTTTTGTGAAACACGCAAGGCGCGAACACGATTTTGTATTTAGGCTGGGTGGCGAAGAATTCGGAGTGCTGCTCATTGGAACAGGAGAAGAAGGTGCCATTGAAATTGCAGAAAAAATTAGAACAGAAGTGCAAGAAACAAAAATTCCACTTAAAGATTCAGATGAGCAGATTTCCATTACGATTAGTGCTGGCATTGCAAGCCTTGTTCCGCATTTAGAGCAAAATCCTCAAATTCTTTACGACATAGCAGACGAAATGCTTTACAGAGCAAAGAGAACCGGAAGAAACAAAGTTTGTTACTAGAGCTTTCCGCCTTCCACAACAAAATCATCGGGGTTTGCTTTTGGTCCCATGAATGTTCTGAGCGTTGCTTCAAAATCTTTGTGAAAAAATTGTTCTTCTTCCAATTCTTCAATGGTTTTATTTATGAAATTAAGCAACTCGGTGTTGCCTTTTTTAAGCGCAGGGGCAATGCCTTCAACCGAGCCTAGGGAGCTAATTCCAACTTCAAGACTAAAATCCTCTTGCGCCCGTGCAAATGCAACGGTATTGTCTTCTGCCACCGCCGCGCCTCTGCCATCTTTCAACGCCTGAAAAAGTTCGCTTGTTGGTCCAAGAGTGACAAGCTCTATTTCGGGGTGGTGTTTGAGGAAATATTCTTCTGAGGTGGAGCTTTTGGAAACTATCAGTTTTTTGCCGTTTAGTTCGCTTACATTTCTTATCGGGTCGGTTTTTGGAGAAACCACGCTAAGGGATACTTTCATGTAGGGGTGTGCAAAATCAATTGTTTTAGATCTTTCGGGCGTATTTGTGAAATTTGCGAGTACCAAATCTACTTTCCCGTTTTTCAGAACTTCAAAGCGACTCACGGGATCAACAATTATAAACTCAATTTTTGAGGAATCTCCTAAAAGTTCTTGAGCGAGCCTTTTTGCAAAGACTATCTCAAAGCCCTGATTTTTGCCCCTGTGGTCTATATAGCCAAAAGGTGGGTCGTCTCCAGAAACGGCAACCTGCAAAAAACCGCGTTTTTTAATTATTTCAAGCCCATTTGGTTCCTTTTTTTCGCAACCAATAGCAAAAAAAGCCAAGGTCAAAGCAAGCGCGCAGAGTTTAAGTTTGCCCATAAGTGTAAATATAGAAATCATTTTTCTACATTTATAGACCCTAGTTATGGAAAACAACATTGTAGAAGTTATAGCAATAGACGGACCTAGCGCCACTGGCAAAAGCACAACGGCGAAATTGGTTGCCAAAGAACTTGGCTATACTTATTTAGATACCGGAGCCATGTATAGAGCGGTTGCTTATTTAGCTGAGAACGGAGAGCTTAGGGTGGAGAGTAGCTTGAATTTAAATGAGATAAGAATTTCTTTTGATAAAAATAATCAGATTTTGATAAATGGCGTTAATAGAGAAGGTGAGATTAGAGACCCTAAAATAAGCACGGTGGTTAGCAAATACAGCGCAATGCCATACATTAGGGAAGCCCTTACGATGCGGCAAAGGGAAATCGGTTCTGGGCAGCCTTGCGTTTTAGACGGGCGCGATATTGGAACTGTGGTTTTCCCCAATGCAAAATACAAGTTCTTTTTAACCGCAGATTATGGCACAAGAGCTGCTAGGCGGCTGCTAGAGCTGCAGGCTGCGGGTAAGGCTCTGGGCGAAACCCTTGAAAGCGTAGAGAAAAATTTAAGAGAAAGGGATAAGGCAGATTCCGAGAGAGAAATAGCCCCCCTTGTGAAAGCTAAAGATGCAATTGAAATAGACACCTCGCACATCACAATCCAACAAC